>ERZ779877.47-NODE-47-length-137164-cov-15.252113_pt1 | contig 137164 bp, 118 predicted proteins | sample MGYA00511556_ERZ779877 | MGnify/ENA primary metagenome ERZ779877 (study PRJEB29588, sample SAMEA2159338) | human gut metagenome | biome: human gut; feature: human-associated habitat; material: faeces | place: Denmark | collected 2008/2010 ... | reverse complement strand
TATCGAGGTCCGTTGTCTGAAAAGGCGCGGACTTTTTGTTTAATGAATAATGAATGATGAATAATGAATAATGAATAATGAATAATTTTGGCTGCGCCTACCTGCGGTCGTTTGTGGTCGCTGCGTCCTTGCATTGACAGCCATTTGTGCCGTTGCACGATGCAACGGCTTTGTGTGGCTGTCTTTATGCGTCCATGCATTGACAGCCATTTGTGCCGTTGCATCGTGCAACGGCTTTGTGTGGCTGTCTTTATGCATCCGTGCGTACCGACTCTGTGTGACCGCCATCGCGCATCCTTGCGCGTTTATGAACGCTTTGATGGCTTTGCGTCCGTGCAAAGCCTTTGGGCGTTCATTTTATAAGGCGTCCGTGCCTTACCCGCACGGTGCGTGTTCGCCCACCCGCCGCACCAAAAATAATAACCCCACTCGTTGAGCGGGTGAAAGTGTGGCGGGGTGTCGAATTGCGGTCATTGGTGGTCGGTGCATCGTGCACCGACTTTGTGTGACCGCCATCGCGCATCCTTGCGCGACCCGCAAATTGCGGGTTCTCCCGCCCGCCATCGGCACGAAAGCAATAAGCCCACGCATAAAAAGCGTGGGCTTATTGCTTGGTGCCGATGGCGGGGGTCGAACCCGCACGGTATTGCTACCAACGGATTTTGAGTCCGTCACGTCTGCCAATTCCATCACATCGGCTGATATTGTCTTTGTGAAAGCGCACTGTGTCGCAAAATAACGATTTCACAGTTCGATTATTATATCATAGCAGAAAAATATTGTCAATAGATTTTCACCATTTTCCAAAATTATTTAGTGTTTTTTTATAAAAAGCCCTTGACAATTTGTTGAAAATGCCTTAAAATTATTATTGAGTAAATTTCTATTATAACTCAGGAGAGTTGTTTGCCGATGTAAAGAAAAAGCGCATTCGGTCGACAGCGATCCGCTTATTTTACATATATACAATTAAATGTTGAAATGTAAAATCAGCCGTGCAGGCACATATGCAGTTTTGCGGCGGCGTGACACGGTAATTCTGAAAAGGAGGAACGCTAACCCATGGAAGTGTGGCTTGCAGTTACACTCTGTGCGGCGGCATTCGTAGTCGGAGCGGCGATATTCGGTTTTGTAATGTACAAAATGGGTATCGAGCATAGAAAAAAGACGGCAGAAGCGCAGATAGAATCTGCCGAAAAGGAAGCGAGCAGGATAGTATCCGAAGCTAACGAAAAAGCTCAGGCAACAAAGAAAACCGCACTGGTTGAGGCTAAAGATGAGATCTTTAAACTCAAAGAGAACAACGAAAAAGAAATTCAAAGACTGAAAAACGAAACAGACAGGGAACTCAAGGAGCGCAGAGCGGAGGTTACACGCTCTGAAAGAAGACTTCAGCAGAAAGAGGAGAATTTAGACAAGAAGAACGATAAGATCGAACGACTTGAAGAACAGCTCCAGAATAAGAACAAGAAGGCTGAAGAAAAGCTTGCGGAAGCAGAATCTATCAAGAAAAGCCAGATGGATATACTCGAGAAGATATCCGGCTTTACTCTCGATCAGGCAAAGGAGCATCTGCTCAGTATGCTTGACAGTGAGCTTTCACATGAAAAGGCGGTCAAGATAACAGCTTACGAACAGCGCCTGAAAGACGAATGTGACGAAAAGGCAAGACAGTATATCTCACTTGCTATTTCCAGACTTGCCGCAGATACGGTATCTGAAGTTGCAGTATCGGTAGTACCTCTGCCTAACGACGAAATGAAGGGCAGAATAATCGGTCGTGAGGGTCGTAATATCCGTGCGCTTGAACAGCTCACGGGCGTTGACCTTATCATTGACGATACTCCCGAGGCTATCACACTCTCATGCCACGATCATGTAAGACGTGAGATAGCAAGAATAGCGCTTGAAAAGCTTATTCAGGACGGACGTATCCATCCCACGAGGATCGAAGAAACGGTTGAGAAGGCAAAACGTGAGGTCGAACTCAAGATCAAGCAGGAGGGCGAACGTGCCGTTATGGAAACGAACGTCAACGGTCTGCACCACGAGCTTGTAAGACTTATCGGTCGTCTTTACTACCGTACCTCTTACCGTCAGAATGTACTTAACCATTCTATTGAGGTCGCTCATCTCGCAGGTATTATGGCAAGTGAGCTCGGAGTTGACGCAACTCTTGCAAGAAGAGCAGGTCTTTTACATGATATAGGCAAGGCTCTTAACCACGAGATCGAGGGCTCACATGTTCAGATAGGTGTCGATGTCTGCCGTAAGTACAAGGAGAGCCCCGAGGTTATCCACGCTATTGAAGCTCACCACGGTGACGTTGAGATACACTCTGTTATCGCCGCTCTTGTACAGGCTGCCGACGCAATAAGCGCCGCACGTCCCGCCGCAAGAAGTGAGAACTATGAGAACTATATCAAGCGTCTGCAGAAGCTTGAAGAGATATGCAGCTCTTACAACGGCGTTGAAAAGTCGTTTGCTATCCAGGCAGGTCGTGAGGTAAGAATTATGATCAAGCCCGAACAGGTAAACGATGATAAGATGATAGTTCTTGCAAGAGAGATCTCTCAGCGTATCGAGAACGAGATGGAATATCCCGGTCAGATAAAGGTACATTTGATAAGAGAAAGCAGAGCTATTGATTACGCGAAATAAGTCATAGACACATAAGAGCTGTTGCATAGATCTATGTAACGGCTCTTTTTGTACAAAGAGGTATTCTTATGAAGAAGAGATTAACGGCAATACTTACGGCAATGGCGTTTATGCTGACAGGCTGTGCGGGCAATGTCACATCAGGCACAGACAGTCAGGGAGCACAAAGCAATGTATCCGATGGTTCGAACAACGGTACAGCACCTGTACCAGATACGGACGACTCTCGCTATGAGATAATCACAGCGACTGAGATGGCGGAAAAAATGGGACTCGGCATAAGTCTTGGCAACACTATGGAAGCGTATGAGGCTACCGATTGCGAGAAGATGTCTTACGAATGGATCCCCGTTGTCGGCGGAAATGAGCCGCAGGACTATGAAACCTGCTGGGGAGCAGATGTCACAACGCAGGAGATCATCGACGGAATGAAGGCAGAGGGCTTCAACACTGTGCGTATTCCTGTGTTCTGGGGCAATATGATGGAGAATGACGGTACATATACAATAAGCAAGGAATACCTTAAGAGAGTTAAGGAGATCGTTGACTACTGCGAAAAGGCAGGCGTGTATTCCGTTATCAATATTCACCACTTCGATGAGTTTATCATAAGGCGAAACGACCTTGACAAGTGCAAGGAGATATTCACGCATCTGTGGACGCAGATAGCCGAATACTTTGCAGACTACCCTTATACACTGGTTTTCGAGGGATATAACGAATATCTGGGCGGCGATCAGTTCGACTCAAACGGCAACCTTAAGGCGCAGTCCGATACCAACGCGTACAAGATGACGAATACGCTCAATCAGGCTTTTGTAGACGCGGTGAGAGGCACTGGCGGATATAATGCACAGCGCGTGCTTGTCATTTCGGGGTACTGGACGAATATCGACAAGACAACTTCATCAAGGTTTGAGATGCCGGAGGATCTGGTGAACGACCGCCTTATGGTGTCGGTGCATTATGTTGACAACTCTATGTACTGGGCGAACAAGATCGGCGGAGAGGAATGGCTGAAGTACATCGACAGCCAGTGCGCCGAGCTTAAAAAAGCTTTTCTTGACAACGATATCCCCGTATTCATGGGCGAAACGACCTCTACATATCCGCAGGAGAACTTTGCAAAGGACGCAGAGCACACCGACTCTTCCGAGTGTCTGTCGATCGTACTCGGAAAGCTCACAGATCTTGGTATAGTTCCGGTCATATGGGATACCAACAGCCATTTCTATTCGAGGACAACATACAAGATAGTGAACAGCTCGGACAGGAAGGTTATAAGGGAATATGCGGACAAGCTGAGCGCGGCTCAGCAGGAATGAGTATATTGAGCTAAAATAAGATGAATATAAAAAGGGGTTGTGACACAACCCAAAAAGAAAAAGTGAGCTGAAGCGCAAAAGATAGTGCGCACGGCTCACTTTTTTGATATGTGGAGAAAGTCTGTCTTTAGTGCAATTCTGTTATATCGTATTAGAAATTCAGGTTGATAGCAGGCTATCGATAGTTCTTTTGGTCGGGTAGTATTTCTCGGGTTTGCTATTCTGCGCAATAATGTTGCTGCTATGAACGAGGGAAAGAATCAAAGGGAACAGGTGCAACGGCACAAATGGCTGACGTGGCAGGGACACACCGACCACAAACGACCGCGATTGCAACGGACGCAAAACCATACAAGCACACACAGACCCTCACCGGGATATAAAGGTTTAGTCAAGTGCGATTTGTGAAACAGAAGCATTGGGATAGTGCGGGATTGGCGGTGTATGTACAAGTAGTGATAATCGGGACTGCGTTAGATTAAAAAACGGTGCGAGCAACAAAGCCGTTTTCAATTTTTGAGAGATTATATGAGAGATATTTGGGTTATTTTTGCAAAATTGTCGTTGGTTTCACAAAAAGGGGTTGACAAATGAAGATATTGGTATATTATTAAATTAAGCCATGCTCACACAGAAACTAAAGTATAAGGAGGGTGTTTTATGAAACTGAAAAAGTGGTTTTTAGCTATTGCGGCTTTCGCGGTTATGGCGGTGGTGTGCGCCGTTGGAGCGGGAGCGGAGTGGTACGGAGATTATGAGTACTACGAGCTTGCCGACGGCAGCGTGGAGATTGCAGATTACTTTGGCAATACGGAAAAAAATGTTGATATACCGGAAAAAATGGGCGGGAAGAGCGTCACGAGCATTGGCTCTAACGCTTTTGGGGGTCACACAAATCTTGTAAATGTAACGATACCGAATAGTGTTAAGAATATATGCAATGATGCTTTCAGCGGCTGTACAAGTCTTACAAGTGTAACGATACCGAACGGATTAACAAGCATAGGTGAGGCGGCTTTCAGCGGCTGTACAAGTCTTACAAGTATAACAATTCCGGACAGTGTGAAGAGTATAGGCGATGAGGCTTTCAGCGGCTGTACAAGTCTTAAAAGTATAACGATACCGAACGGCGTGAATGAAGTAAGCTATTGCACTTTCTACGGTTGCAAAAGCCTGACAAGTGTTTCCATACCGGACAGCGTAACCGGTATATACGGCGGCGCCTTTTCCGAATGCGAAAGCTTGACAAGCATAGCGCTGCCTAATAGTGTGACAGTTTTAGAAGGGAGCGCTTTCTACGGTTGCTCCAACCTGACAAGTATAAATATACCGAACGGTGTGACGAGTATTGGCTGGTCGGCTTTCAGCGGTTGTACGAGTCTTTCAAATATAACACTGCCAAGCAGCGTGAAAAGTATAGGCTATTATGCCTTTATGAATTGTACAAGTCTTAAAAGTATAAAAATACCGGACAACGTGACGAGTATTGGCTGGTGGGCTTTCAGCAATTGCAGAAGTCTTACAAGCGTAACAATACCGGAAAGATTAAATGATATAGGGGCGTGGACTTTCAGTGGTTGCTCAAGTCTTACAGAATTTAAAGTTTCGGCGAAAAATTCAAATTATGTTTCTGTAAACGGCGTTTTATACAATAAGGATAAAACCGTTATAATACATTATCCCGCAAAAAAGAAAGACAAAAGCTATAAGATACCTGACGGTGTGGCGATTATAGCAGGCGACGCTTTCAAATATAGCGCAAACCTTACAAGTATAACGATACCGGATAGTGTGGAACATATAGGCGACAGTGCTTTTTACAATTGTGCAAGCCTTACAAGTATAACAATACCGAAAGACGTAACAAACATAGGCGATCAGGCTTTCCGCGGATGCATAAGCCTTACGGAAATTAAAGTTGCCACCGCAAATTCAAACTTCGTTTCTTTAAACGGCGTTTTATTCTCTAAGGATAAAACCACTCTGATATGTTATCCCGCCGGAAAGAAAGATAAAAGCTATACGATATCTGACGGTGTGACAAGCATATACTGGTGCGCTTTCAGCGATAGCAAAAATCTTACAGCGATAAATGTTGCAACGGAAAATCAGAATTATTTTTCAGTAAACGGCGTTCTGTACAATAAGGGTAAAACTAAACTGATATGTTATCCCGCGGGAAAGAAAGATAAAAGCTATACGATACCTGACGGTGTGACAAGCATATACGATTGCGCTTTCAGCGATTGCACAAGTCTTAAACGTATAACAATACCGGATGGTATGTTGACTATAGGTGTACATTCTTTCTTCGGTTGTGCAAATCTTACAAGTGTAACGATACCCGGCAGTGTTATATCTGTAGCTGATTATTCTTTGGGCTATTATTATGACGATATAATTTTTAAATATGTCAAATACGGCAACTTCAAAATTTACTGCTACAAAGGCACAGCCGGTGAGAAGTACGCAAAAGAACAAGGCTTTAAATATGAACTGCTTGCCAAACCTACACTTACTAAAGTAACGGGAGCAAAACTCGCAGGCAGAGCGGCAGACGCGCTACGTATCAACTGGACACAAGATACAAATGCAACCGGCTATATTATTGAAATGTATCAGAACGGTAAGTGGTCGCGCGTTGGCAAAATAACGGGCAACGGCATAACAACATTCAAGAAATCGGGACTTAAGGCTTCAACCGTTTATAAGTTCAGGGTCAAAGCCTACAAGATGTACGGACGTGATGCGGATTACGGTGGGTACAGTGCAACAGTTACCGCAAGGACAAATCCGTATGTTATAAAGGGTGCAAAGCTCGGCGGTAGGGCGACTGACGCACTGAGAATTAACTGGACTAAGAATACAAGTGCTGACGGATATATTGTTGAGATGTATCAGGGTAACAATTGGGTAAGAGTTGCTAAGATAACAAACAATAACACCACAACGTTCAGAAAAGCAGGACTTAAGGCTTCAAGCGTTTACAAGTTCAGGGTCAGGGCTTACAAGATGAGCGGTAGCACGGCGCTTTACGGTAATTATAGCGCTACAGTTACAGCTAGGACAAACCCGTCAGTAATGAAAGGTGTCAAGATAGCGGGTAAGGCTAAGGACGCACTCAGAGTAAACTGGACTAAGAATACTTCCGCGCAAGGGTATATCGTTGAGATGTACAAGGGCGGAAAGTGGGTAAGAGTTGCTAAGATCACAAACGGCAACACGACTACATTCAGAAAGTCCGGACTTGCAAAGAATACAACGTATAAGTTCAGAGTTCGCGCGTATCATATGAGCGGAAAGACGGCGCTTTACGGTGGTTACGGATATGTGAGTGGAAAGACTGCGGCGAAGTAATTGCTACTGAATAAAAGTTAATAATAAGACCGGGTAGCGATGGGAAAATCGTTGCCCGGTTTTTTGGTGGGGATAGTGCGGGGTTGGCGGTGTTTGTGGAAGTGGAGATAATCGGGACGGCGATCCCTCAATAGTTGGCTGAGCAAGACTTAAGCAACAGAAGCTCACCTTTGGCAAGAGAGCCGGGAATTAGCGCTTGGCTGAGCGTGTTGTTTCTTTTTTGAATGATATTGAGGTTTATAGAGGTTTGGGGTTAAGCGCAAATTGAGAAAAAGAAGTATCACACTTGGCTCCCTTGTGTAAAGGGAGCTGTCACAGTGCGGTACAACATTTTAGGTATTGCTGTGAGTATCAGGTTAAAGATGTACTGAAATAGAACCGAGTTTTTCGGCGCTGTGACTGAGGGATTGTTAGCGGAGGTGATGGCAGAAGCGGAAAGGTTTGATGCAGGCGATCCCTCAATAGTTGGCTGAGCAAGACTTAAGCAACAGAAGCTCACCTTTGGCAAGGGGACGGGCAAGGATGCCCGATATTGAACGCCCAGAGTTTAAGCATGGATGCTTATAAGTGGTCGAACCCAGTCGGTGTAGGACGCACCGACCACAAACGACCACGATTGCAATGGATGCAAAACCAACAGAGCGTTCATAAGCCGAGTGTGTGGTAGTGCGGGGCGGGGGATAGTGCGGAATTGGCGGTGATATTAGAAGCGAAATGTTGCGGATTTCCTCATATAAAAGCAAAATCCACTGCGTTGAAGCAGTGGATCTATTACTGTTGAATTGATATTGTGCCGCCGGGCAATTTTACGTTTGCTTACTTGGACTCTTCAGCGTCGTGTACTGTTCTGTTCTCGGCGATGCTGCTCTTTAAGATACGGATCTTTGTTCTGTCTGAGCCTGTTTCGATAAGAACTGTATCATCTGTAACTCTTAATACTCTGCCGATAATACCGCCTGTTGTTACTACCTCGTCTGCTACCTCAAGGTTGTTGAGCATCTCCTGCATCTTCTTGCCGCGCTTCTTCTCGGGTCTGATTATGAGGAAGTAGAATATAACTACCATCAGTGCAAGGGGGATAAGCATTGTGAGAATGCTGAGGATATCGTTTCCGCCCTGTCCTGTGGTTGTTGCCGGCTGTCCGCTTGTTAATAATGTCAGTAAATCTGTCATTTTGTGTTCCCTTTCTTTTTCGTGCGAAATTCGCTATTTATCTTATTATAACTTATTAAACCCACAATTGCAAGCACTTTTGTGTATTTATTCAAATCTTATGTCGGTAAATCCGAGCTTTTCGAGCGCCGTTTTACAATTTTTGATATCATCGGCGGAGAGAGTTGAGCTGCCGGTAATGCCGACCGAGATACCGGTATCGCCTGTAGTCTTCTTTACAAGCGTGAATATCTGCGTTACTGCCTTTGTAATATCCTTTTCGACTGTTATAGTCTTGTCGGCTGATGTCTGAAGCTTTGTGCCGAGAAGCGATGTATCCATTGTTACGAGCACTCTTGCGTCTGCCATCTTGTCTTTTGACGACCAAATTTCGGCTGTGCCGTCATAAGCTGTTGCCGACATTGTAAGCAGTGCGTCTGCCTTTATCTCAACGGTCGCGGTTGCCTTTGACGCTGTAGCTTTCTTTGCACACGCCTCGGCAAGTGCCGCAAGCTTTTCGCTTCTGCTTGCGTTCTGTAATTCCTTTGACAGGAGCGAATAGTCATATGACTGGAAGTTCGGGAAGATAGTATTTTCAAGCTCGATATCGACAAATCCTGCCTTTGCAAGCTCGCCGCAGATATCGGCATAATAATTTACCGCATCAGCCGAGTAGGGCGTTGTCCACGGCTTGCCGCCGTTGTCTGCCGCCGCATCAAGCCAGCTCCAGTTGCCGTCTGTGATTATATATCCCGCACTGTCGAAAAGATACGGAGTTTTGCGGTCGTAGAGCGTTGTTATAGCCGCCGCGGGGGTCATGCCTGCCGCCTTGCAAGTCTTTACTATCTGTGCCGCCGTCAGCTTGCCCTTGTTCACGTCAGTGTTGTCCTTGACCGCTTTAAGCGATGATTTATATAACAGCTCGCCTGTCGTGTTTTTGAGCGTAAATACGACTGTGTTACAGCCGCTGTCCTTGACGGTCGCAAGATACTTATTGAGCGCGTCCTCGCTCTGTATTGCCGTATCGGGAGCAAGCACGGCATATGTCGATGTTACCTCGGTGGGTTTGCTCTCATCTGAAGATGTCGTATTATCGGGCTTTGATGTTTCCGTGCCGGAATTTACGGAAGTATCGTCGGTGCTTGATGTATCGGGTACGGATTCGGGCGGTGTCCACGCAGGCTCACTCGCTGAGGAGGTGTTGCCGTTTCCGCTGAAGAATTTTATCAGCGGCGATGCTACCGAATATCCCACAAATACAAGCGCACCCAATATCACGACAAAAAGCACACCCTCGAAGATCTTTCTTCCGGTGCTTTTACGCCTTTTGTATAGATTGCGCCTTGAACGTTTTACCTTAAATCCTTTTTTTCTGCTCATATCAGTATCTCCGTTTCAGAAATTATCAGATAGCTCCCGTGTTATAACCGGTAAGCGCATAGAATGCAAGTGACATTATACCGACAAATACCATCATTATCGGCATTCCTCTGAAAGCCTCGGGAATAAGCGGCGAGTTGAGCCTTTCATTTGCAATATGCAAAAAGAACACAGCAATGAAAAATCCTGCCGCAATTCCGACACCAAATCCCATATATGAAAGAAAATCACCGTGATATGTCGTATTAAGAAACAGTGCTCCGAGCACTGCCGCATTGAATACAGACAGGTGAACGTATTTCTTGATATTTCTGAATATCTTTGGCAGAAATCTCCACAGTAGGAGCAGACTGCCCGTATATACTATGCTCACGATAAATGTGTATATAAGCGGCATGACAACATAAAAATACTGCCAGTCGGCAAGCCACCCGTCTATAAAGAACGTAATACAGCTTGAAACCACAATAACATAGGTTATGCCGAGCCCCAGTCCGAATATGCTCTCTTTCTTCCTTGAGGCATAAAACGCAACGCTTGTGCCGAGCGCGCGTGAGAATATCGCGTTTTCTACGAACATGGCAAGCATGGCGGTATTTATAAACAATACTAATTTATCCATTGCTCTGCTCCTTTGTGCTGCCGTTATCGGTCAGAGCCGCAGGCTTTGCTGTGTTGTCGGTGCTTGAACGGAATGTCCGCTCCGCCGCTTTGTTCTGCTCTTTACTGTTCTGCCTTATCCTGCGGTTGCGCAGATAGTTGTAAAGTGCTCTGAATGTGCCCGCCATTATACCGACAAGGATAAACCCGCCGAACGGAGATTCAAGAGCCGCTATCTTAAAATCAAACAGTTGTATGCCGGCAAATGTTCCGAAGCAGATAAGCTCCCTGAAACCGCCTGTCAATACACATACCACATCAAACCCGATTATAAAGAATATAACATCTATCATCATTTTCAGCTTGCTCTCAAGATAAAAACGGCTTTCTGTCTTTGAGAATATAAGAGCATTTATAATGATAAGCGGCATATATATGCCGATAAGTTCGACCGTGAGCGGGAATATCTGCTCTAAAAGAAGCACGGTAGGGATATAATAGACCGAGCCTACCAGCGCATATATAATTACTCTGAGAGTGTATACTATCTTTTTGGGGACGAATGAGCAAGTGACGATCGTCAGAAACGATATTATTGCGAATGCAAGCGCTATAACAACGCCTTTCTTGAATGTCGTTGCGGCAATTATGACGGGCGCGTTTACAATACCGGTCATCAGCACAACGTTCTGCTTTGCAAGTCCGTCTATAAGATCGCGCGTGAACCTGAAATCACTTTTTCGCGTCTTTTCCGGCTTCAACTGTTTTGCCTGAGCCATTTTGCGCCTCCTTCTCCGTTTCGCTTACCGCGTTATCGGCGGTGTTCTGCGTTGTATTGTTTTCCTTTGCGGCGTTTTTCTTCTTTGCCGCATCCGATATTTTATCCGAGATATTCTCGAATACCGACTTTTTGTGACGCTTTACTTTTGTCACCTTATTATCGATAGGAGGCATATTATAATTAACAGGTTCTATCATTATTTCCTGCGTATCCGAAAGCGAGGGCGTCCTGCCTTGCTTTACATCCTTTGTCATACGCTCGAAAGAGCCCAGGTTGTGCTTTAAATATCTTGCTATCTGTTTAGTTTCGGTCACTATCACGAATGCAAACTTGTCAAGGTACAGCGAAAGCGCATTTACTATCAGAAGCGAGAACACGAATATACCTTCGATATTTGCGGTGCTGCGGAATATTACCGTAATAATTCCGAGGGCGATACCGTACAGCATTCTGCCGCCATTTGTAAGCGGAAGCGTCTGCGGATCGCTTGCAAGGAAGATAAATCCGAACAGTACAAATCCACTTATGAACCGGAATACGACCGCATCGGTAGCAGGTTGTACACTGCTTGTAAGATACGACAGCACACCCATCACGGCAATGCCGCCTACTGTTGCCGACAATGAAACGCTCCTGCGGCAGATAAGGCAGATACCGCTCACTATAAGCACCAATATATGAGTTGTGCCCATAGGTCCCGCAAAACGACCCATAAGTATCTCAAGAGGCGTAAGCGAAGGCATAGCACCGTTCTTGATAAAGCTGCTCTCAATACCGCTTACAAGAGTTCCGGCTTCACCGAATATCTCGGGATGTGTACCGAGCTGAGGGTACATCAGGACCTGCGTGGGATAACATATTATCAAAAAAGCGATAGCGACTGCGGCGGGATTGAATATGTAGTTATCCTTGCCGCCGAATATATGCTTTACCGTTATCGCAAGCACCGCACCGATCACCACTATATAATACTCAACACTTGCGGGGAGCATAAGCGCCAGTGCCATACCATAGGCGATAGTGGACAGATCCTTTACGCCGTATTCCTTTTTTGACAGGAAGCAGCCTATCATATCAGTCAGTATACAGCTCAGTACCGAGCATACGCATACGGCAACTACGCGCCAACCGTAAAAGCAGGTCGCTATTACCGTTATCGCAAGCATAAACAGTATCTGATCCCCGTATATACTGCGCGGCTTACGGAGCTTTTTTCGCGCCGCCTCCCTTGACATAAGCAAAGGCGCTTCATCTATCTTTTTAAGTAAAGCTTCATTTGTAGGTGTGTTCATTACTTTTTTTATCCTTTCAGACCGTAAAACTGTCTGCAATTATGTTTATCGGAGGTGTCTTATGCAAATTGACGACCTTGCGGGAAATACCGTAAAAATTACGCTTGAACCGTCGGATATGAGCGGCTATCACATAAAGAGCGAGGATATATCCGGGCATTCACATTCTGCGGAGCTTGCGCTGTCAAGACTTATATCTTGCCTGAGCGAAGACCACGGCTTAAAGCTGTGCGGAGAACGTTTGCTGGTCGAAGCGTTCCCGAAAAGCAACGGCGGGTGTATCCTGTATATTTCTTGTCTTAAGGGGACGCAGAAAAATACCGACAGGTCATCGCGCAACAACGAAATAGTATGTACAGGATCGGTAAACGAGCTTGCCGCTTTGTGCAAAGCATTGAAAAGATCATCGCATAAAGCGCTTCTTTACTACTGCACTACAGACAACAGCTATCGACTCCTCGTATACCCGACATCGGATATAACGGCTGTGCTCCGCATATCTGCGGAATATTCCGTGCTGACATATACAGACGAGCTGATCGTGTGCGACACTGAAGAGTATTATTCATTGCTTACCGATAAAGCGCTCGATATCCTGCCGTCCTGCTTTTAACGTATTGCGTCTGCGGCATTCTTCATATCATCTGCCTTGAAAAGATAAGTTCCCGCTACCAGCACATTTGCGCCGGCGCTTTTTACCGTTACGGCTGTAGCGGCGTTTATACCGCCGTCTACCTGAATGTTCATTTTTCCGAAGCCGTTCTCTTCGCAGTATCTGCGAAGCTTCGCGATTTTATCGGCACATTCGGGAATAAAGCCCTGTCCGCCGTAACCCGGTTCGACAGTCATTACAAGCACCATATCACAAAGCGGAAGATAAGGTATAACCTCTTTCCAGTCTGTGGCGGGCTTTATAGCAAGTCCAGACTGCATACCTGCTTCTCTTATCGCCGTAAGATTAGCTTCTGTATCACCTTTGCTTTCAAGGTGTATGGTCACCATATTGCTCCCTGCTTTTGCAAACAACGGTATCAGCTTTGTCGGGTCTGCTACCATCAGATGTGTGTCAAAATATATATCGCTTACCTTGCGCATAGCGGTCACAACATTGTTTCCGTAAGTTATATTATCTACAAATACTCCGTCCATAACGTCAATATGAAGCCAGTCTACTCCTGCATTTTCTGTACGGCGTATTTCTTTTTCTATATTTGCAAGATCACTCGCCAGAAGTGATGCTGAAATAATAGTATCCATACTGTCTCCTGTTCTGTATCTGAACCCATTTATACAGTATAATGATATATCATTACCGCTTTTTCGTCAAGTAAATGCAAAAAATTAACGAAAAATTCCGCAGAATAAACAAAAAAGAGGCTTGCGCCTCTTTTCAGGTTGTTGAAAAAGTCTGTTTTTTTAGAAATGTAGCTTATTCTCAAACCCTAACCCCAAACCCCTTCCCCTCGGTGAAGGGCTGTGTATGCTTTGTTGGCTCTGCGTCGTGCAGAGCCTTTGGGCATACACGCCCGGCATCCGTGCCGGGGCTGAATGTGGGGCTGCCGCCCTCACCCCGCTTGGGGCTACGCCCCAAACCCCATTTTTAAAAATTATGTAGGTTTATCGACAGTCTGAAAAGAGGCTTGCGCCTCTTTTTTTGTGTTGATTTTTCTGTGAAACCCATTTCTTGTCGGGTCAATAGCCGTACATTATCCCACTTTTACATAGAACGGTACTTTTTCCTTGGTTGCCTGCTTTGCGGCGGGCTGGTTGAAGTTCATTACCATAAACGGTGCTTTTTCATCATTTATGTCCTTGAGCACCTTGTCTGTGAAATCGCTTGCGAAATCGTTGAACTTATCGTCCTCACCCTCATAATCAACAATTATAAGACGGTTGAGCTGATTTACCTTGCGCATATTCATTATGTATGCCTTTTTAACATCCTTGCGCTCATCAAAGTACTTTATTATAGGCTTTGTTACGGTTTCGGGTACGCCTGTTACTTCATTGATGACAGTAAGCTCGCCGTTGTTAAATCTCTTCTGATTGATATAACGGGCTATAACCTCCGACTGCTGAGGTCCGCAGATTATATTCTCTGTGAAGGGATTGATAACAAAACCCTTCATAGCACAGTTGGGAGAAGCGAGCATAGCCGCGAGATCCTTGTATGTAACGGCGATCAGAAAGATCTTGTCGGTATCCTGTATGTTCTTGCGCATAGTTTCAATGTCGGTGAATACCATAAAGTATCTTTCCTTCTGAGGGTTTGTAAGGCTGGAGAACTGCACCTTTATCTGATTTTCCGTTTCGCCGTTCATATCGGTTATAGTGACCGGTGCAATAAGCTTTGCTTCCATCAGTGCGTCGATATACTTTGCCTGCTCCTCAGGCTCGGGATTTACCTTTTCCTCCGATGCCTTTTTCAATCTTTTTACTATCTCAAGCAACTGATGGTTTGTGATCTTTTTGGTTTTTGCCTGAATTGCGTTTAACTGTTCCTGTGTCATTATCGTGTTCCTTTCCCCGAAAGTAATTCTGAATTTTGAGACAACCGCGCTATAATAATCATGCAATGCTGCATTAGATCTCGTTACGGTTTTCCAGCGCTCTCTGAAGCGTTACGTCATCGGCATATTCAAGCGAAGCGCCCGCGGGCAGTCCGTAAGCGAGCCTTGTTACCTTTACTCCGAGCTGCTTTATCATTCGCGAAAGATAAGTCGCTGTGGCTTCTCCCTCAATAGTCGGACTGGTAGCCATAATAACTTCATCTGCATCAGAAAGTCTTGCCATAAGCTCTTTTATCTTCAATTGCTCTGGTCCTATGCCGTTCATCGGCGATAAAAGCCCGTGCAGTACATGATATACTCCGTCAAAGCCGCCGCTACGCTCTATTGCGGAAACGTCCTTGGGGCTTTCGACAACGCATATCACTCTATGATCCCTGCGGTCGCTTGAGCATATATCGCACTTGTCGGAGCTGCATATGTTCTGGCATTCCTTACAAATCTTCATACTGCGCCTTGCCGAGAGTATACCTGCGGCAAACTGCTCAACGTCTTCCTCGGGAGCGTTTAGTATATAATACGCAAGACGCTGTGCGGTCTTTAGCCCTATGCCGGGAAGCTTTGCAAATTCCTGCGCCGCCAGTATAAGCGGCTGAGAATTATATTCAGCCATTAAACAAGACCCGGAATATTAACTCCGCCTGTTACCTTTTCCATCTCTGCTGCGCTTACTTCTTCGATCTGCGTGATAACGGCGTTTACGCCTGCCACGATAACGTCCTGGAGATCCTCGATAGCGTCCTTGTCAACGACCTCGGGGTTAAGCTTTACTTCCTTGAGTACCTTTGCGCCGCTCATAGTAACTTCGATCATACCGCCGGCGGCAGAAGCCGTGAAATCTCTTGCCTCGAGTTCAGCCTGGACACGCTCGATGTCTTCCTGCATCTTCTGAGCCTGCTTTATCATGCTGTTCATATTGTTTGCGCCTCTGTTCTGATATTCCTTGGGTAATCTTGCTTTCATTGTGGTTTTTCCTTTCGTATCTTTAAGTCAGCCGACTTAATTTTTTGATTTTTTGTATTTTATTTTTACGCCCATACTTTCCGCCTTTGTAAGAAAGTCGGAAACAGGGTCGCTTTCAGCTGTCTGCGTGTCTGCGCCGTCATCGCCGTCAAACACCATTTTTACTTTTCTGCCGAGCACTTCTTCGGCGGCTTTTTCAAGGCGCTCCTTTGAGTCGCCCGTTGTCAGAAAATCGTACTGGAACTTCTGATATCCGCTGATATTTACGGTGCTTTCACCGAGTGATACCCGAACCTGTGCCAGTATAGCCTGAAGTATAACGGGAAGTCTGTCCAGTATCTCTGCTACCTGCGGGTCGGCAACACCTGCACCTTGCGGATTTGCCGCGGAGGGTCGCTGTTCTGTTACAGGCTCTTGCTCCGGCTTAAGCGAAACAACGGGTATATCTGCAGCTGTCGGCTCATCAAGATCAAACGGCGGAGCTTCCGAGTTATCGCCGCTATTTACGGGAGAAGCGTCACCGCCTGTTCCCTCAAACAGCCAATCGGGCTTGCTGTCATCGGTCTGTGGTGCAAATTGCGTCTGCTCAGTCGGCTCGTCAAGGTCAAACGGAGGAGCTTCCGAGTTGTCGCCGCTATTTACGGGAGAAGCGTCACCGCCTGTTCCCTCGAACAGCCAGTCGGGCTTATCGTCCGGCGGCTCTGTTGAAGCGGGCGGTATATCCGCTGTATTTGCTTTATTTTCTGCGTTATTTAATGCAGCCTTCGGAATGTCCCGAGGCTTGCTTTCTGTCGGTATAACAGGCTTGTCTGCGGGTCTTGCGGGCTCTGCGTATCCCGCGTCTGCCGGGGCGGCGCTTCTCGGCTGAATTTTTACTTCGCCGTCACACAGCTTATCCAGTCTGTTTTCAAGCCTTTCAAGCCTTAACGACAATGCCGATGTGTCGCTGTCAAGACGCGGCGTACACAGTCTTATAAGGCACATTTCCGCAACCGTCTTGCGTTTTGCGGTTTTAGGAGTTTTTGCGATGCAGTCTTGCAGTATATCCATACAGCGCATTATCTCACCGAGCGTAAACTCCCCCGCCTGACGTGCAAGGTCATTTCTTGCTCCGCTTCCTGCGGGTATCAGTGAGAAATCGTTATTTGTCGCAGTCAGCATACACAGGTTTCTGAAATGCGACAGCAGCTCATCAAGCAAAAGCATAAGATCTTTTGACTGATCGTGCAGTTCGTCAATTATCTTAAGCGCTTCTGCGGCGCTATGCTCACGGACGCATTCCGCAAGTGCGAACAGGTGGTCTGTTCCCGCGATGCCTGCGGTAGTGCGGACCGTTTGCTCATCTATATCATTGCTTACACTTATGCACTGGTCGAGCAGTGAGACCGCATCTCTCATACCGCCGTCCGACAGTCTGGAAATGAGCCTTGCGGCATCCTCGGTAAGCTTTACATTTTCTTTTTGGGCTATCTCACAAAGCCTTTTTGTACTCTCTTCGACATCGATCCTTGAAAAGCGGAACTGCTGACATCTTGACGCGATAGTCGCAGGCACTTTATGGATCTCGGTCGTGGCAAGTATGAATATAACGTGCGGCGGCGGCTCTTCTATCGTTTTCAGCAGAGCGTTGAACGCCGATGCAGAGAGCATATGCACCTCGTCTATTATGTATACCTTATACTTACACACGGTAGGAGCGTACATAACCTCATCGCGCAGTGCCCTTACATCGTCAACACCGTTGTTTGATGCGGCATCCATTTCGATTATATCGGGGCAGCCGGCGGCTATCGCCTTACAGCTTTCACACTCGCCGCAAGGGTTGCCGTCAACGGGAGAAAGGCAGTTTACCGCCTTTGCCATCAGCTTTGCGCAAGTGGTCTTGCCCGTACCTCTCGAGCCTGTGAAAAGATAAGCGTGAGCGGGGGTCCCGGATTTTATCTGGTTTTTCAGCGTGGTGGTTATATGCTCCTGCGAAATTACTTCGTCAAAGGTGGCAGAACGATACTTACGATAAAGTGCAAGATGCATAAACTGACCCTCCTGTGACAAAATCAATACATAAAAACAGAACCCATGATTATGAGTGTAAACTTGCTGCGGCACAGGTCATGACTGCTTAATGCTGCTCGGTTCCCCGCCTGACATGGTTCACAGGACTCCCTTGCACAGGGCTTACACCCATAATCACGGGTTCTATTTCTGATACTGTATTATTGTAACATAGTTTAAACAAAAAATCAAGACTTATTATGTTATTTTTGAATATGAGCTATTATGCGGGAAAACGGCGCAAAAAATCACCCGCCGTAAAAGCGGGTGAAAGTAAATCAGATAAAGCAAAATCAGTCAGGAAATATACTCAAAAAAGAAGTGGTTGTCATTATAATCAATCATTATCTGCCTTGAGGACAGCATTCAGCATAACCGTTGCGCCCTCGGTGCAGTGCTCCGGGCTTGAATATTCAGGCTCACAGTGTGACAGACCGTCCTTGGACTGTACGAATATCATAGTTGTCGGGAGCATATATGCGGCAAACTGTGCGTCATGACCTGCGCCCGAGTGGATATACTGGTGCTTGATACTGCATTCCTCTGCGGATGCCTTTACATAGCTTACCAGCTTCTTATCCCAGTAGACCGTATCACGGTTCCAAGCCTTTTCTACCTTGCAGGTACAGCCTGCCCATGTTTTTTCCTCGCACGACTTTACGATAGCCAGTACCTTTTCAAGTACCTTGGGGTCCTCGTGACGTGAGTCAAACGAGAAGTCAAAGAAGTCGGGTACGCAGGTATGTACGCAAGGGTGGCATACGACCTCACCTGTTGTATAAACAAGGTCGCTGTAGCCGAGCTTGTCGATCTCCTCATGCAGATAGCACAGTGCCTGCGATGCGGCAAAGAATGCGTCACGGCGCTTGGGCATCGGGAATGTGCCTGCGTGGGTCGTCTGACCGTAGAACTTCAGTCTGTAGTTGAACATACCGAGTACGCAATCAACAACGCCTATATCGTTTCCTGCATCTTCAAGGATAGGACCTTGCTCGATGTGCGTTTCAAACATATACATATATCTGTCGGGTGACAGGCGGTACTTCTTGTCGCCCTTGAAGTCCGACTTGTCAAGCGCTTCGCCGAATGTTGATGTATTGTCAAGGATACTCTTGGAGTTCATCATATCCTCATATTTGAACTTGCATCTGATGTCCTCAGGCAGATAATCGTAGCATACGATACCGGAACACATCATAGCGGGCGGATACAGCGAACCCTCTTCATTTGTCCATATCATAGCGGTAAGGGGGTGCTTGTGGGGAATGTTCTTTTCGTGTACTGTTTCAAGTACCTCCATTGCCGACATAACGCCGAGGATACCGTCATAGTTACCGCCGTTCTTTACCGAGTCGCAGTGGGAAGCCATTACGATACGCTTTGCATCGGGGTCTGTGCCGGGGAGCGTTGCGTAGATATTCGCAACATCATCTATCTCTATCTCCGCGCCGATAGCCTTCATACGCTTGATGAACTCATTACGCGCCATAATAGCCTCGGGTGAGAGTGAGTAACGAGTGATACCGCCGTGACCTGCATCACCGAATTTGCTGAAAGTGGATATCTTATCCTTCATTCTGTCTAAACTGCATTCATACATTTGTACGTCATCCTTTCCTTTGTAAACAAAACGGCGCAGAACTTTTAATGTCCTGCGCCGTTGCGGTACTTGTTTTTCTTTACCTGTATTGTACTACCGAAAAGCTGTAAGGTCAACCGGTTTTTATGGGTTTTGTGCTATAGCACAAGTACGTTTGTGCAAGTTTTGAATTTACAACTTGCAAAATACGGTTATCCGATAACGATATGATGCGGATTTTCAGCCGACATTTGACACTGCTTTGCATTTGAAATGCAAAAAGCTGTCTATCAAGACAGCTTTTGCGATGGCTATATAAAATGGGATATAGAAATTGCAAATTATTCTGCGAACATAGGCGTTGAGAGATAACGGTCGCCTGTATCGGGGAGAAGAACAACAATGTTCTTGCCCTTATTCTCGGGGCGCTTAGCAAGCTGTGAAGCCGCATATACAGCCGCACCGGATGAGATGCCGACAAGTAAGCCCTCTTTTCTTGCAAGCGTTCTGCCTGTAGCGAATGCGTCCTCGTTCTCAACTGTGATCACTTCGTCATATATCTTGGTGTCAAGCGTTTCGGGCACGAAGCCTGCGCCGATACCCTGAATCTTATGAGGTCCTGCAACGCCCTTTGAAAGCACGGGCGAGCCTGCGGGTTCTACCGCAACTACCTTTACATTCGGATTCTTGCTCTTGAGGTACTTACCTACACCTGAAACTGTACCGCCTGTACCTACGCCTGCTACAAAGATATCGACCTTGCCGTCTGTATCTTCCCAGATCTCGGGACCGGTTGTGTTGAAATGCGCGGTGGGGTTGGCGTTGTTTGTGAACTGGCTGGGGATAAAGCCGCCCTCGATCTGCTGTGCAAGCTCCTCTGCCTTTGCGATCGCACCCTTCATACCCTTTGCACCGTCTGTAAGTACAAGCTCTGCACCGTAAGCCTTGAGCAGATTGCGGCGCTCAACGCTCATGGTTTCGGGCATTGTGAGGATTATTCTGTAGCCCTTTGAAGCGGCTACTGCGGCAAGACCGATACCTGTGTTACCGCTTGTAGGCTCGATTATAACTGCGCCGGGCTTGAGTGCGCCCTTAGCCTCGGCATCGTCTATCATCGCCTTTGCAATTCTGTCCTTTACGCTTCCTGCGGGGTTGAAGTATTCGAGCTTTGCATAGATATTTGCGGGGAGCTCGTTCAAGGCTATGTAGTTGTTGAGCTTTAATATGGGTGTGCCGCCTATAAGGTCTGTGATCTTGTCAAAAGTTCTCATTGTAATTTTCTCCTTTACGATCAAAAAATCAGTTATACGTTAAGTTTGATTTTCGTTTGTTATTCTGTCGGTATAAAGCCGTGTGTTGCATTTACAACAAAAGTATATCTGTCTTACTTTGAAGATGCTACTAAAATCAACATCGGAAACCGCTGATATATCTTGTCATGTCCTTGTTCATATCCTTACCTCGTTTTCGGCTCGGTTTAATCTCTAAAAGCCTATCGATTTTGTAGGCTTTATTATATCACTGCTTTCGGCATTTGTCAAGGGGGTTTTGAAAAATTTTTGAAATTTTATTTAAAATCGCCAAAGTGTGATGTCGGTCATGCTTGACGGTTCGACGCTATCGTGATATACTTATGATAAAATCAGGCATAAGGATACAGCTGTGAGCCGTGGGGAGTACTTTGATATCGGCATAGTTCACGGGGCTGTGCTTTTTGCGTAAAAATGAAAGAGGGATATATCTATGAGCATTAAAAAGATGTTGACGGTGATCGCCGCATCGGCAGCCTGCGTTGCCGCGCTAAGTGTTACTGCCGGTGCAAATTGTCTTATGGAAGCCAAAGATCCTGACCGGGCATTGACTTCGAGTTCTTCGATATGGCAATTAAGGATCTACAACGACCCTGCCAAAAACGATGAGTTTGTCTATCAGGTAGAAAACAACGTAGACTACAGTAAGATAACCGGTGTGAAATTTATCGTTACTGTTCCTGAGAAGGACTCTGACGGCGCAGATGGCAACCGCGATTTCTGGGACGGCGGCACAGGCGGAGGTGTTGTATTCTCTGTAAGCGGCGGTGATATCGAGCAAGAAACAGATGCATGGGATACATATCATTGGCCCAGCAGACAGTTCTGGGGCGTTTACGATGAAGCACTTGAGATCTTCACAGATCCGAACAAGGAAGACGGAGAGAATGGTAAAAAGGATATAAGCTACGAAAAAGTCAGCGATTACACATATCAGCTTATTGCAAACGACTTTGTCAATCCTCTTGCAAACGGAGTTGCCAAGGATATAGGCTGTATGCAGGTTTGCTTACAGGAGTGGGGTTCATCTATTGCCCAAATGGAAGTATTAAAGTGCGAGGTACTCGATAAATCCGGCGATGTCCTGCTCGCATTTGACGGAAACGGTAAGCTTATTGAAAATGCTGACGGAAGTGACAATGTTTCCGCAGAATGCCTGACCGAGGCTATGGCTGACGGTACTTTAAAAGTAACAGGCTACACAGGCACTCCTGTAGATCTTGAAATTCCCGAAACCATAAACGGTAAAAAGGTTACTCAGATAGATAAAGAAGCTTTTTCCCATTGCTCCACTCTCAGAAGCGTAACTATACCCGACAGCGTGACCAAAATCGATGTGAGAGCTTTTATGAATTGCAAAAAGCTCGAAAGTGTAAAGATACCGAGCGGTGTTACACAAATCGGTGCTGGGGCTTTTGCGGGTTGTTCGGCACTTAAAAGCGTAAATATACCCGACAGTGTGACGAAAATCGGCAATGAAGCATTTTCAAGCTGCACTTCGCTGAAAACCGTCAAAATCGGTAACGGCGTTAAAGAAATAGGACAATATGCGTTTGACGTTTGCAGATCGCTGAAAAGCGTTATAATTCCGTCCGGTGTAACAAGTATAGGCGACAAGGCTTTTGGCTTTGCAAGAATGTACGGCAATGTCGAGGGATTTAAGATCTACTGCTACAGCGGTACAGCCGGCGAAAAGTACGCCAAAAACAACAAATTGACTTATGAGCTGTTACCTGCTAAGGTGACAGGTGCTAAGCTCGGCGGCAGAGCCGCAGACGCGCTGAGAATAAACTGGACTAAGAATGCTTCGGCTGACGGATATATTGTTGAAATGTATCAGGGCAACAAGTGGGTAAGAGTTGCAAAGATAACAAGCAATAGCACTACTACTTTCAGAAAAGCGGGACTTAAGGCAGGAACTGTCTACAAGTTCAGAGTTAAGGCGTACAAGATGTGCGGCACAACTGCGGTCTACAGCGCCTACAGCACTACTGTTACCGCAAGGACAAATCCGTCCGTTATAAAGGGCGCTAAACTCACCGGCAGAGCGGCTGACGCACTCCGTATCAACTGGACTAAGAATGCTTCGGCTGACGGATATATCATTGAAATGTATCAGGGCAACAAGTGGGTTCGTGTTGGCAAAATTACAAACAACAGCACGACTACTTTCAGAAAAGCAGGACTTAAGGCTTCAAGCGTATACAAGTTCAGAGTAAGGGCATATAAGATGAGCGGTAGCACGGCGCTTTACGGCAATTACAGTGCTACTGTTACCGCAAGAACAAACCCGTCTATAATGAAAGGTGTCAAGATAGCGGGTAAGGCTAAGGACGCGCTCAGAGTAAACTGGACTAAAAATAGTTCCGCGCAAGGTTACATAGTAGAAATGTACAAGGGCGGTAAGTGGGTTCGTGCGGCTAAGATAACAAATAACAACACGACAACTTTCAGAAAGGCGGGACTTGCTAAGAATACGACTTACAAGTTCAGAGTAAAGGCTTATTACATGAGCGGCAAGACTGCGCTTTATGGTAATTACGGAAGTGTGAGCGGAAAGACGTTATCCAAATAATGGCTTTTAGAAAAATCAACAGTTATGATCGGGCATCGGTGTGAAAAATCGATGCCCGATTTTTCAGCAGATAGAATGTTACGCTTTGAATATTGCGGAAAAAACAAAAATCCGCCGTTTGAAAACAGCGGATCGCGATATCAAGTTATATAATCACATCGACAGAAAATACTCATGTACTCTTGTATCTCCGTCAAGCTCAGGGTGAAAAGCTGTCACAAGCTGATTTTTCTGTCTTGCGGCTACTATTTTTCCGTCCACCTCCGAGAGAACCTGCACATCGTCATAAGCTTTGTCGATATACGGTGCGCGGATAAACGTCATGGGAATTTCTCCGATACCGTCAAACTGTGCATCCGTATGGAAACTGCCGAGCTGTCTGCCATAAGCGTTACGGTTGGCAACGATAGACATTGTCTGTAAATGCTGTGCGCTGTCGTTGGAAATCGACTTTGCAAGCAGGATAAGACCTGCGCAGGTGCCATAGACAGGCATACCGCTTTCGATACGGCTCTTTATGCTGTCAAATAGGTCAAGCTCACGGAGCAGTTTTCCCTGCACCGTGCTTTCGCCGCCGGGAATTATAAGGCGGTCGAAGCTGCGATAAAGGTCTTTTTTTTGACGTATCTCAAAGCTGTCTGCGCCGAGCTTTGAGAGAATTTTTTCGTGCTCTGCAAATGCGCCCTGAAGCGCGAGAACTGCTACTGTCATTAGTTGTGTCCTTTCGGCTGAGTAGAGTATGCCGTATTACGGCAATCCTTTTTTATCTTTTTGTTCAGCACTTTTTTATAAATCCGCCGTTTTGCAAGCCTATATATATTACAAACGTTTTTAAAGGCGGAATTTGGGGCGGCACATTGCCGCAAAGGTCGGAATTTGAAGCGGCACATTGCCGCCTTATTTGCCGCGTTCTGCCATGAGGAGGGCGATCTCCTGTTCGTTTATGCCGACCATAGCTTCGCCGAGGTCTTCGGAAAGCTCTGCAATCATCTTGGCATCTGTGTAGTTTGTTACAGCCTTTACGATAGCTGCGGCTCTCTTTGCGGGGTTGCCGGACTTGAAGATACCGCTTCCTACAAATACGCCCTCAGCACCGAGCTGCATCATAAGTGCGGCATCGGCAGGAGTTGCAACGCCACCTGCGGCGAAGTTTACAACGGGGAGCTTGCCGTTTTCCGCTACATACTTTACAAGCTCATAGTCGACCTGTAAGTCCTTTGCCGCCTGGTAAAGCTCGTCCTTTGACATAGATGTCAGCCTGCGGATCTCCTGCTGCATCATTCTCATATGTCTTACAGCCTGTACAACGTCACCTGTACCGGGTTCGCCCTTTGTTCGTATCATAGACGCACCCTCAGATATACGGCGGAGCGCCTCGCCTAAGTCCTTAGCACCGCATACGAAAGGCACGTTGAACTTCGTCTTGTCGATGTGGTACTTATCATCTGCGGGTGAAAGGACTTCACTCTCATCGATATAGTCGATCTCAATAGCTTCGAGTATCTGTGCTTCAGCAAAATGACCGATACGGCACTTAGCCATTACGGGGATCGTAACTGCGTTCTGGATGCCCTTTATCATTGCGGGGTCGCTCATTCTTGCAACACCGCCTGCGGCACGGATATCTGCGGGGATACGCTCGAGCGCCATTACCGCACAAGCGCCTGCCTCCTGCGCTATTCTCGCCTGCTCGGGAGTTGTAACGTCCATTATTACTCCGCCCTTTAACATCTGAGCGAGGTTCTTGTTGAGTTCATATCTTTCGTTTGACATTGTTAAAGCTTCCTTTCCTGTCAGGTATTATTGTTTTACTTTGCTAAGCGCATTTGTCCAGACTACTAAATGATAATCTCTATTGTTATTTAATGGGGTTTGGGGCGTAGCCCCAAGCGGGGTGAGGGCGGCAGCCCCACACTCAGCCCCGGCATGGATGCCGGGCGTGTATGCCCAAAGGCTCTGCACGATGCAGAGCCAACAAAGCATACACAGCCCTTCACCACGGGGAAGGGGTTTGGGGTTAGGGATTAAAGACAAGCACTTTTTTGAAAAAACATACTTTTTCTACAAACTGAAGCCTCTGCTTTTTTGCAGAGGCTGTTTTATCAGCTATTGACACATATGTTATAATAAGAATGTATATACAAATCCCCGAAAGGAAAAATTTTCATATGCAGGAATATGTAATGGGAAACGGTGCTATTGCACTCGGAGCGCTTGCGGCAGGAGTAAATCTTGTTGCGGGATATCCGGGAACACCGTCCTCCGAAATACTCGAAACTATCTCTAAATACCCGCATGACGGAGTACATATAGAGTGGTCGGTAAATGAAAAAGCCGCTATGGAGGTAGCGGCGGCCGCGGCATACAGCGGCGCAAGAGCTATGGTGACTATGAAGCAGGTCGGACTTAATGTTGCGGCTGACCCGCTGATGTCGCTCGCCTATGTCGGCGTAAAGGGCGGAATAGTGATAGTATCCGCCGATGATCCCGGTCCTATCTCATCACAGACAGAGCAGGACACGAGAAGATTTGCGGACTTCTGCCGCATACCGGTGTTTGACCCGTCTTCACCGGAAGAGGCTTTCAACATGATAAAGGACGCGTTTGAGTATTCCGAAAAGTACAAAACGCCTGTCCTGTTTAGACCGACGACCCGTGTCTGTCATGCGTATGCATCTGTTGAAACGCCCGAATATGCTGGTTCTAAGGAATATGAGGGCTTTATAAAGGACTCTAAGAAGTGGGTTATCTTCCCGCGACTTTCATTTGCGAACCACGCAATGATAGAAAAGCGCAACGTTGAGATCGGCAAGGATTTTTCGGGCTACCGCTGTAATACGGTCGAGGGCGGAAATTCAAAAAGGGCTGTTATAACATCGGGCATCAGCTATGCTTACACCAAGGAATATCTTAAAGATTATCCCGATATAAAGCTTATAAAGCTTGCAACAGCTTATCCTTTCCCCGAGGAGCTTGTTCTCTCGGCACTTGACGGAGTAGATGAGGTGCTCTGTATAGAAGAGCTCAGCCCGTTTATAGAAGAGCAGATATTGAAGCTTGCGGGCAAGCACCACTTACAGCTCAGGGTTTCGGGAAAGCTTGACGGAAAGGTTCAGCCAAGCGGAGAGCTTAGTGCAGACAAGGCGGCGGTTATTCTGAGCGACTTCCTCGGTACTCAGTGCGCAAAGAGCAGCTATGATATGTCCGATGCTCCCGAACTGCCGATACGTCCGCCTGTGCTTTGTGCGGGCTGTCCACACCGCGCTTCATTCTATGCGGTAAAGCAGGCTATGAAGGGCAGAAAGGCTTATTTTTGCGGAGATATCGGCTGTTATACGCTCGGAAACGCAATGCCGCTTGATATGGTCGACACCTGTCTTTGCATGGGTGCTGGCATTACTATGGCGCAGGGCTTCCATTGGACGGATAATGACGGCGTATGCTTCGGCTTTGTCGGCGACTCGACATTCTTCGCGTCGGGTATGACAGGCATTGTAAATGCGGTTTACAATAACGCGGATATGGTGCTGTGTGTGCTTGATAATTCGACAACGGCTATGACAGGTCATCAGCCCCACCCGGGAATTGGCAGAAACCTTATGGGTCAGATAGTCGATAAAGTTGACATTGCAAAGGTGCTTGAGGGCATCGGCGTGAAAAAGGTGGTTACTGTAAATCCACTCGACCTTGACGCATCGGTAAAGGCTGTGCAGGAATGTGCAGATATCCCGGGTGTAAAGGCTGTAATATTCAAATCGCCCTGTATTGCGATATCAAAGCCTACCGCTAAATGCAGTATTTCGGATAAGTGCGTACAGTGTAAGAAGTGTATCCGTGAGATCGGCTGTCCTGCGCTTATTATTGCAGACGGTAAGGTGACGATCGACAGCGGACTTTGCACAGGCTGCGGACTTTGCAGTCAGGTATGCCCCGTAAACGCTATAGGAGGTGGAGCTGATGAATAAAAACATACTTATCTGCGGTGTCGGCGGACAGGGAACAGTCCTTGCATCGAAAATAATAGCGGCATCTGCTATGATTGAAGGCAGTGCAGTGCATTCTGCAGAAACCATAGGAATGGCACAGCGCGGCGGCTCGGTAACGAGCCATGTAAGGATAGGCGAGGCTTATTCTCCTCTTATCCCCGGCGGTACAGCGGATATGATACTTGCATTTGAGCCGGCAGAAGCAGTCCGCAATCTTTCGTACCTTAAAAAGGGCGGCGTTGTAATAGTAAACAGCGTACCTGTAAAGCCTGTTACAGAGTCACTTATGAACACAGGCTATGACGGAACCGAGATGATAAAATATCTGCAAGATAAATGCGGTTGCGTTGTCATAGACGCAAAGAAGATATGCGAACCGTTCGGTTCGTCGCGATATTTCAATATAGCGATACTCGGTGTTGCGGCGGGAACAGGAAGGCTCGGTATATCAAAGGAAACGATACTTGCCGAGATAGAAAAGCGTGTACCGCAGAAGTTTATCGAAACAAATAAAGCGGCATTTTATGCAGGATATGAGGAGGGCAAAAAGTATGAAGCTCAATGAAAAACAGCTGGCGATGGTTGACGCGCAGATAAAAAGACTTATCAAAACGGACAGCTATTATGGGAAAATTTACAGAGATGCAGGAATTGACGGCGTATCAAGTCAGGAGGATTTTGAGAAGCTTCCTTTCTCGAGCAAGGCGGATTTAAGATATGCATATCCGCTCGGGATACAGGCAGTACCGGATGAAGAGGTAGTGCGTATCCACTCGTCTTCCGGTACGACAGGTAAGCCTGTAATTATCCCTTATACAGCCAAGGACGTTGATGACTGGGCGTTGATGATAGCACGTTGCTATGAAATGGCAGGTATCACCGATAAAGACCGCATACAGATCACGGCAGGATACGGCCTGTGGACGGCGGGCATAGGTTTTCAGGCAGGCTGTGAAAAGCTCGGAGCTATGGCTATCCCGATGGGACCGGGCAACACAGATAAACAGCTTCAGATGATGGTAGACCTTAAATCGACGGTTCTTACAGCAACATCTTCTTACGCTTTACTTCTTTCGGAAGAAATAAACAAACGCAATATGCGCGATAAGATTTATCTTAAGAAGGGTATTTTCGGCTCTGAGCGTTGGAGCGATAAGATGCGTAACTACATAAAAACTGAGCTTGGCGTTGAAATATACGATATTTACGGTCTTACCGAAATATACGGACCCGGTATCGGTATCAGCTGTATCGAAGATGACGGTATGCACTACTGGGACGACTATATATATATTGAAATAATCGACCCGAAGACAGAGAAGCCCGTACCTGACGGAGAAGAGGGCGAGGTAGTAATTACTACTCTTGTAAAGGAAGGCGCACCGCTCCTGCGTTTCAGAACACACGATATATCACGCATTATCCCTGAGCCCTGTAAGTGCGGAAGTCATTATCCAAGACTTGATACGGTAAAGGGACGCAGTGACGATATGTTCAAGGTTCACGGCGTAAATATGTTCCCGAGCCAGGTCGAAGAGATACTCGGTATGGTTGATGGCGTATCCAGCGAATATAACATCAATATAGCACATGATGAGAGCATCAACCGTGATGTTATCCTTGTGACGGTTGAAGCAGAGGGCAGAGTAAGCTTTGATGCGACAGGACAGACGATAAAGGAACTGTTCAAGTCAAGGCTCAGCGTTACTCCGAAGATAACCGTTGTTCCTGTCGGAACGCTTCCGAGAACGGAGAAGAAGGCAAAGAGAGTTATCGACCACAGAGAAGCGTAAATGATATGATATACGAAAATCTCCCGCCGGAAAAGCGGGAGATTTTTTCTACATCTTTATTATGCCGAATGCGTTTGCAACAGAACTTATAAGAATTATCGCCGCGAATACGGGACACAGATATTTTATCATGAAATTGAATATCTTCTTTCGTTTGAAAGTGCCGTTTTCCGCAGTCATTTCTTCTTCAATCTTCTTTACGCCCACAACTCTCGAAACAAGCAGACAGGTTGCGATAGCCGCTATCGGCATCATTACCGAGTTTGTAAGGAAGTCAAAGAAATCAAGCATCTGCATTCCGAGTATCTGTGCAAAGCCGAGCGGTCCGTAGCCAAGGCAGGACAATGTACCGAGTGCAACCATAATAACAGTGACTATTACAGTTGCTTTTTTTCGTCCCCATCCGAGCTGATCCTGAAAGGTCGAAACCGCACTTTCGGTAAGCGCAATTGAGCTTGTCAGCGCCGCACATAAAACAAGGAAGAAGAACAGTATTCCGACAAACGTTCCTGTTGAAAGTCCGGAAAATACTTTTGGCAGAGTTATGAACATCAATGAAGGTCCTGCCTGCAATGTATCGGGATCGCCGCCCGAAAAAGCAAATACGGCAGGTATTATCATAAGCCCTGCCATGATCGCAATGCCCGTGTCGAATATTTCAACGTTGGTGGTAGACTTTTCTATTGAAACGTCTTTTTTCATATAAGAACCGAATGTGATCAGAATACCCATTGCTATCGACAGCGAGTAGAACATCTGTCCCATAGCGGATACTACCGTCATCCACGAGAAGTTAGAGAAGTTTGGTATCAAAAAATACTTCACACCCTCAAGTGCGCCCGGCATAGTAACAGAATATGCGGTTATCATTATCGAAAGGATAACAAGCACAGGCATCATAAACTTAGATACACGTTCGATGCCGTTTCGTACCCCTCCGAAAATTACCGCAACCGTAAGCGTCGTGAAGATAAGGAAACATATCTCGGCACTGCCGCCGCTTGATATAAATTCTGTAAAGTATCCGTCCTTTGCAACTCCTGCACTGTTTCCTGCTATATATTCAAACAGATATTTTATGACCCAGCCGCCGATAACAGAGTAGTAGGGCACTATAAGTATCGGTATAACGGCATTTATCCAACCGCCGAGAGTCAGCCACTTTGACTTTCCGAATGAGCGGTATGCGCCGACAGGGCTTTTCTGCGTCATTCTGCCGATCGCGGTTTCGGCGGTTATCATTGTATATCCGAAGGTCAGAGCGAGGATAATATATATCAGCAGAAAAATTCCTCCGCCGTATTTTGCCGCAAGATACGGAAACCTCCAGATATTGCCCAGACCTACAGATGCACCTGCGGCGGCAAGTACAAATCCGAGCTTGCCCGAAAAAGAACTGCGTTTATGCTTTTGTTTTTCCATTTTTACTCCTTGATAATGATATTTCCTCTTTTTAAATGCAGATATACTTTCGCTGTAAGAACAGTTGCATCTGAAATATGAGGTAATAAAAAATGCCGGAGATATTATTTCTCACAAGTAAGTCCGGTACGGTACGTAACATGATTTTGTAAAAGTAAGAGGCGCAGATGAATTTGAAATAGTCCGAATGTTATTCGTAATAAAATGAAAGGTATCTCCCGACAACACAACATTAAATATCATTATACTACTTTTTTTATCTGTTGTACAGCGTTTTTACGGCAGAGATGGTAATTAAAGCAAATTCAGTGAACTTTTCCTGTCGCTGTCAATAATCAAAATCCCCCGCTTATAAAAGCAGGGGCATTTTGTTGTGTTTCGTTACTTGTTATTCTTTCGTACAGTTACAGCCATTGCTGTAAGACCGCCTACTGCCGCCACGCCGAGTGCCGCCAGCTCAAAAGCGGGAGCGCCCGTGTTTACATTGCCGGTGCTGTTTGTGCTGTCGCCCGGAGTTGGCTGGGAGATAGTAGCAGGCATTGAAGTATCGTTATCTCCGTTGTCATCGACAGAAGTCGAGCCGCCGGGAGTGATTATTTCCTCTGCACCGCTTACAACGCCGTCTACAATGTCCTCTGCGCCGTTAAGCACACCGTCAATGATGTTATCGCCATCTGCCGCAGATGCTGATAAACCGCATAAGCTCATAGCGGCTATGGAAGCTAAAATAGCAACTGTCTTTTTCATACCGTTTTTTCCTTTCGTTCATTCGGATCATTAGGATTTCTGTATCCGTTTTGCTGTTCGGCATATTTATTATCAATATGCTGTGCGTTATTATTATGAGCGTATAAAAAAACGATATTCTGTAAAAACGCAGAAATGAGATGGTATAAATTACAAAAACGGCAGTATCGCAACCGCCGTTTTTGATGATATACAAATTTTTAATTATTCAAACAGACTTCCGAATTGCTTTACAAACGCATCTGCCACCACAGTGCCGCCCTCGCCGTTCGGGTGACCGCCGTATGCAGCCTTTGCGGGCTCATCTGCGGTCGAGAGCAGAGAAGCAAAGTCAAAGAACTTTGCACCGTATTTTTCGGCAATTGCCGGAATTTTCTCGTTGAGTGCTGTTCTGATGCCCTCGTTTGTTTTCTTGAAGTCCTGAGGAGGTGCATTGAACAGTATTACATCACAGCCCTTTTCGGTAAGATACGAAACTATCGTGTCGAGATATTCCTCTATTTCTTCCGCTGTGCTTTTCTTTCCGCCGTATTTGCCTGAAATGATATCGTTTGTGCCGAATGCAACGAGAACCGTGTCATACTGTGACACTCTTGACAGCCAGTTCTCGTTTGCGGCGGCATCGCTTGCCCTTGCCCAGCCAAGACCGCAGTTGAAGAAAGAAACATCGCTTCCGAGCTGTGCGGATATCTTTGAAGCCCAGAACTCATATTTCATCAGCTCTGTCTGACAACCTTGCGTTATGCTGTCGCCGATCGCGGCTACTGTATGCTTAACCTCTCTCTTCGCTCCGATAAGCTGGGGGAGCGGGATATCATCGCAGTACGCAAAGGTTTCACCGTCGGCAGAGCTTGTGGTTGAAGTAAGGGTTGACATCTTGTTGCATGGAATACCCTCGCCGGATACCGTCCACTCCCACACAAGATAATGACCCTCGGGGATATTCATTGTAACAGGGTCGCTCCAGTAGCTTTCATCGGAGGCTACCTCTTTTGTCGTCTTACCGCCGAATGTTACGGGTGTACGGTTTGTGATTTCGTCCTCGGTGCTTGTACCGCCGTCTGCGATAACAGCGTTTGACACGGTATATGTGCCGCCGTCTTTACCGACAAATGCATCCTTGCCCTTCGCATAGGTCGAGTCAACCGTATTTGTAAAGAAGAACTTGTATTCAAGCTCTCCGTACTGCTCAACAGGCAGATATGCTCTGTAGGTTATGTTTTCGGCTTTTTCTATATAGAAATTGTTGCCGGTCGACACAACGGTGTTAGAAACATATGTCGTAAAGTCGGTGACAGGCTTTTCGGGCTTTGATGATGTGTCGGATGAATTTTCTGCGGACGCTTCTGAGGAGGTGTCGGAAGCTGTCGTGCTGTCGGCGGCTTCGGAAGCCTCAGAAGATGCCGTGCTTTCGGCAGATGAACTCTTTGATGAGCTGTCTGTCGGCTGTGAACTGCAGGCTGTCACTGCGCATATCGATAATGCAAGGAGCAGTGTGGTAATTGATTTTGCTTTCTTCATAGATCGTATCCTTTCACAGATATATTCAAGGCGGCGACTGCATAAAATAGTCTGCCGTCTGCCGCCTGTTTATTGAACTTGAATTACCGTATTTTATTCTATTCCGGCTGATTGTCTGACGCTTTTCCAGCTGTTGTCGGCAATTACGTAATTATCGCCGTTTTTCTCGCCGTAGGGTATATAGAAATCGGTTATGCTCGAGCTTGTCTGGGCAAGGGTATAGAGAATAGCCTTTATCTTTGCGTCATAGTCGCCCTGCTCGATGTTTGTATTTGTAAAATTGATTATAAAATCAATGTATTCGGCAAGCGTCTTTTCGCCTGTTCCGATGAAGTTCTGGTCGATGAATGCCGAAATAGCTGTCGCAGATACCTTGCAGGGATAAAGCTCGTCCTTCACACCGTAATCCGGAAGTGTAAGATAAGTGTACATCTGGTCTGCTGTAAAGATCTGCGTACCCTGCTTTATCACCGTAACGGTGTTGTCCTTCTTGTTCTCGTACTTTATTTCACTCGGGATAGTAAGCGTTGTGTTTCCCACCATATCAAAAAGCTCGCTCAGGGTAGATTTTGTAAATCGTATGTATTTGTTTATTGTAAGTCCGGTCTTTTCGGAAAGCTGTTTTGCTACTTCTGTTTCACCAGATTGTTCACATATCTGCTTTATTGTACCGCCGTTAAGCTCTGTGCCGGGAAGATACGGCATAAGCACAAAAGTGTTTGCTGTGGCACGGTAGGTCACGGTCATATATTTATCGGGAACTGTGTCCGCATCGTTCGAGAGAGTGAGTAGCACAGAAAAATTATAAGACGAGTCGGGGGTAAAAGCAGTGCCTTGTTGCTGTGAAACATTTACGGTAGTGTCGTTCTTCTGCGACTCGTAAAAGCTGTTTAGCAATATAGTTGATACAAGCACTACAAGAACTCCTGTAATAATGAAGGTTATAGCGTAAATGTACCAGTTGCTTCTTCTTTTTATCAATTTTATCAACCTCCGAAGGCTTGAAATTTACTCAGAAAAATAGTATAATACTATAATAGCACAAAATGAGAAAAAAAACAAGGTGTATTTTTCGGTCGCAGGATTTGCATTCCTGCTGCTTTTTCCGTTACTAATTTATGTAAAGAGGTTATAGTATGAACAGATTTTTAAAGCGTGCGTGGGCTGAGATCGACCTCGATGCGCTTACACATAACTACAATGAGATCAAAAAGCTTGCGAAGGGCAAGGAGATACTTGCGGTGGTAAAGGCGAACGCATACGGTCATGACGATAAGGCGGTATGCCTTAAGCTTCAGGAGCTTGGCGTTAAATATTACGGCGTATCAAATCTCTGGGAAGGCGAAAAGCTGCGTCAGCATGGGATAACGGGCACTGTACTGACATTCGGTTACACCGATGAAGACTATTTTGACGAACTGCTCGAATACGGCATTACCCAGACTGCGGGCAGTGTGCAATATGCAAAGGAGCTCAGCGATTATGCTGTAAGCAAGGGCGTAAAGCTTCCTGTACACATAAAGGTAAACACAGGTATGACCCGTGTCGGAATTGACACCGAAGAAGAAATGCTCGAAATTCTTGCTATGCCCGGGCTTGACTGCAAAGCGGCGTATACTCACTTTGCGGCGGCTGACAGCTTTGAACCGTCGGATATAGAATATACGAACAGACAGCAGGAAAAGCTGATGAAGATAGCAAGCGACAAGGGACTGCTTATCCACTCACAGAACAGCGGAGGCATAGTATATCACGGCGAGTTCGGCGGCGATATCGTTCGTGCCGGAGTTATCCTCTACGGTCACTGCCCGAACTATCCGCTTGAAGTGCCGTTTGAGATGAAAAGCGTTATGACGGTAAAATCCGTTGTTTCACAGCTCAAAACTATTCCTGCCGGCACTCAGATAAGCTACGGCAGAACATATACCGCCGATAAGGAAATGACAGTTGCCGTTATACCGATAGGCTATGCCGACGGTTATTTCCGTGATTTCAGCTCAAAGGGAAAGATGCTGATAAACGGCGTTCTGTGCCCTGTTGTCGGCAGGGTATGTATGGATCAGACCATTGTCGATGTAAGCCAAGTACCTGATGTCAAGACTGGCGATATAGTCTATGTATATTCCGACAAGTGCGAGGAAACCGGCGTTGACTATAACGCAACCCTTATCGGAACTATCGGATATGAGCTTACCTGCGCGGTCGCACTGCGTATACCGAGAGTTGTTATCGAAAACGGAAAGGTCAAGGAAGTAGTACGCTACGGACTTATTTGAGTACGCCTTATGATATGAGAATAAAAGCTCCCGCGGGCATTTACCCACGGGAGCTTTGTGCTGTATATGGTCATTGTATTTATCCGGGCTTTTTAGCTCCGCAGTTTGAGCAGAAATTCTGTCCGGGTGCGTTCTTACTGCCGCATATGCAGTACCAGTCGCTATCCTGAGGAACAGTCGCATTCATCGCATTACTTGCAGGCTGACCTGTCGGAGCTGTGTTGCTCTGTGCAGCAGTCTGATAATTCTGTTGCGGCTGTCCGTAATAGTTGTTATAGTTGCTCTGATAAGGCTGCTGACCGCCATTCTGACAGCCGTAACCACCCTGATATGAGTTGATATTCTGATAATTCGGCATATTGTATGACTGCTGAGCCGCCGTGTTCTGCGCGGCTGCTGCGGTAAGCGCCTTGTCGGCAATGGTTTTGAAGCCTATCACGGACGCGAATATTCCGAAAGCGGTTATAAATACGCAGAATACCATAGCTACAATAAGACCTGTTGTGATCATTGAAAGCGCAAAGTCTACAGCCTCACTCGCTGTGGCAAAGCCTTCATAGTCAAGATCGCCGCTTGCGACAGCTTCCCACATCAGCTCTCTGAACGCTTCACCGCCGAAAAATCCGTTGAGAATGCCGAGCGTCACGACGCTTATCAGCTCAAAGAACGAAAGTATCGCCGTGATTATTGTTGTTGTCATAACACCTGTACGCTTGCTTGTTGTAGGCGTCTGCTTGTACTTTGAGCACAGTACAAGCACCACTATTGCCAATGCTATAAGTATCAATGCCTTAAATCTCCTTATCGATAATGCTTACCTTATGTGTCCGCAGTATATGCAGAATTTATTATCCGACTCGTTATACTTGCCGCAGCTTTTGCACTGCCATGCGGTGTTTTCGGTCGTAAAGCTCTGCTGAACGTTTGCGGCAGATTGTGCGCGGTATATCTGCTGTGCCCTTGCGGCGTTTACTCTCTGCTGTTCGCTGTAAGCCGCGGAAGTGAGCTCATTGTTGCTCATACACTTGTATCCCTTGATACAGGCGATGACACTCAGAGTGATAACGCCGCCGTAGTATATCACGGTGACTGCGAATGCCATCGAAGAGAACACCGAAAGACCCGGAAAGAAGCTGCTGCTTTCCGTAGCGTAATATGAGGGGATCACACCGAACAGTACAGCGATTGCTTTTATTCCGGTCAGTACTGTAAGGATAACAGTTATAGCTTTTATGCCCGTTCGCTTTGACAGGGTCGGATAATCTTTGTACGAACCGCACAGGACGAGCAACGCTATCGCAAGACCTATATGAAGCATACGGGTTCCTCCTTACTGACCGTTTGGGTTTCCTGAGGGCACGTTTTTCTTAGCGCCGCACTGTGAACAGAAATCTCCGCCTATATCCTTGTTTACCATACCGCATACGTTGCACTGCCAAGTGTTGTACTGAGGCTGCTGCATACCCTGCGGAGGAGTCTGATAATACTGACTGTACTGCTGCTGAAGCGCGGTTGCCTTGTCAAAAGCTTTTTTCTTCAGCTCTTTATCCGACAGTGTGGTATATCCGACGATGCACACTATAATACCCGCTATCACAGTCGCGATAACTACTATATAGTACGAAACATATATGGCGTATTCACTTGTGCCGGGCGTGAAGGAAGAGAAATTATAGCTTGTGAAATAGTCGTAAGGATTGCACAGCAGTCTGAAAAAGTCTACTTTGAATAAAAGCAGAAGTGAGTCAAAGACTGTCAGCAGTACTGTTGTTGCGGTAAGTGATTTTCTCTTTCCGAGAGTGGGCTTTCTTCTGTACTTAGCGGTTATAACAAGTACGGATATTATGAATACCACAACTGCTACATAAAATATAAAACCGTCAAAAAGGTTGGACAGCAGTTTATCCGCAGTGCTCTGATAGCCGTCTGAATTATCTGTGTAAAGCTCGAGCAGACGTGATGCCGATAATAATTTGTTCATGCGCTACCTCCTGAAAAATTTTTGTAAAACTTTTTTCTTTTTGTTTGCGGTGAAGCCTTGTTATTTACTGTAAAAGCTTACCTTAATGTGATTTTACCACATTATGCGGCAATTGTCAATCGGGAAAAAATATTGACATTCGTTACAGTTGGATATATAATAAATATTAGCAAATCGGTGCGACATTATCAAATACAGGAGGACACCGTTTTTTGAACGGTGTAGCGCGTACCGTGGAAAGGAATATTATTATGGCAGTTTTAGTAACAGGCGGAGCAGGATATATCGGCTCGCACACTTGCGTGGAGCTTCTTAACGCAGGCGAAGATATTATTGTGATAGACAACTTCTACAACTCAAAGCCCAAGGCTATTGAGGCAATAAAGGAGATAACAGGCAGAGATTTCAGATTTTATGAGAACGACTGCTGCGACAGAGAAGCGCTCGACAGGATCTTCAGAGAGAACTTTATAACGGAAGTAATACATTTTGCTGGCTACAAGGCGGTAGGTGAAAGCTGTGTAAAGCCTATAATGTACTATGAGAACAATATCAATTCAACTCTTGCGCTTATCGAAACAATGCAGAAGTACGGCTGTAAGAAGCTTGTATTCAGCTCAAGCGCTACAGTTTACGGCATACCCGAAAAAGTACCTGTGACCGAGGACTTCCCATTAAGCGCGATCAATCCTTACGGCTCTACAAAGCTTATTATAGAGAATATGTGCAGAGAGCTGTATGCTTCCGATGATCAGTGGAGTATTATACTTTTACGTTATTTCAATCCTATCGGTGCGCATGAGAGCGGCAAGCTCGGTGAAGATCCCAACGGCATACCGAACAACCTTATGCCTCTTATCCTCCGTACAGCGGCAGGCAAGATGGCAACGCTGAGCGTATTCGGCAACGACTATCCTACTCCGGACGGCACTTGCGTAAGAGATTACATTCATGTTGTAGACTTAGCACTCGGTCACGTTGCTGCGATAAAGGCTGCAAGAGCTCATACAGGCTGTCCCGCATACAACCTCGGCACGGGCAAGGGCTATTCTGTGCTTGAAATAATCAATGCATTTGAAAAGGTAAACAAGGTAAAAGTTCCTTATGTAATAACAGGCAGACGTCCCGGTGATGCCGCCGCTTGCTACTCCAATCCCGCTCTCGCTAAGAAGAAGCTCGGCTGGACTGCAAAGAGAGGTCTTGAGCAGATGTGCCGCGACAGCTGGAACTATATCAAGGCAAACTCATAAATGCTCTGTTTCAGACGATAATATAACGAACGGATATACACAAAAAGCCGCTCGGCGCATAGGCTGTGCCGTGCGGCTTTTCTTATGATGAACGGAGATAATATGAAATTCACATTCTGCCCGGACTGCGGAGCAAAGCTTATCGGACGTGCGATAGGCGATGACGGCGATGTGCCGTACTGCGAGCGTTGCAACCGTCCGTGGTTCGATATATTCTATAACTGTGTGATAGTGCTTGTAAAACGCGGTGATAAATACGCCCTTATCCGCCAGCACAGCGGTGACGGTACAATAAGTGAGGACAGATATGTTTGCGTATCGGGGTATATAAAGACAGGCGAAACGGCAGAGCAGGCGGCTGTACGAGAGGTCACGGAGGAGCTTGGCTTAAAGCCGCTTTCGGTACACCTTGCAGCAACATATGCCTATAATAAAAAGCCGATGCTTATGACAGGATTTCTTGCCGAATTGCCCGAGGGCGAATTTTCGCTTTCCGATGAGCTTATAACCGCACAGTGGTTCGATGAAACAGATGCTGCAAAAAAACTGGCGGACAGTTCGGTCGCAAAGCTGTTATTCAAAGATATAAAAGGAGAAAAGCTATGAAAAAAGATTTACCGCCCATAGAACCTTACGAGCGCACAGCGCACTACTATGAAACCGACAGAATGGGTATAATACACCATTCCAATTATATAAGGTGGTTTGAGGAAACGAGAATACACTACCTTGAAAAGGCGGGCTACCCTTATTCCGAGATGGAAAGGGACGGAGTTATGATACCGGTGCTTTCGGCGGAATGCACATATAAGAACGCCGTGCGCTTTGACGAAACTGTGCTGATTGACCTTAAGATCACGGAGTTCAACGGCTTCAAGATGACTATCGATTACATAGTGAAAGGTAAGGAAAACGGCGATCTGAAAGCCACCGGCAGAACACGTCACTTCTTTGTCAATAACGATTTCAAGCCTATCAGGGTAAAGGACAAGTACCCACGCGTATACGATGTGTTCAACGACCGCAAGGAGGAAGAATGAAAAGGATAAATATAAACGAGAACGGTATCAACATAGTGTTCGATATTGAGGACAACGGACAGATAAAGCTGATGCACTTTTCGGCTCTGCCGTTCAATGAAAACGACATATGGGACGAGATGTTTGAAAAGGATCATTTAGGTTGCTTTGATATAGCGCAGGTTGAAATTGCGGGACTTGACCGTCCCTGTGAGCGCCACGGAACAAAGTACATAGTGACTGCTCCTGCCTACAGACTGAAATACAAGGACTTTTCCGATACCCGTGATAATATCGGCAGACTTATAAAGGTAACGCAGTATGACGAGCCGACAGGAATAGAGGTTATCAGCACATTCCGTTTCTATGACGGAATAAGCATAGTGCGCACCTATACGGAAGTGAGAAACACCTCGGCTACCGAAACCTACACGCTGACCTATGTTTCATCGTTCAACTATCTCGGCTTTGAAAAAGAGGGTATTCTTCCCCGTGATGATAAGTTTATCATTAAGATACCGCATAACTCGTGGCAGAAGGAAATGCTGTGGCAGGACTACACCTTTGAACAGCTCGGTATGCCGCAGTCGCAGAAAGACGGCTGGGAACACTGCGGTAAGGCGATAAGCATTACTAATATCGGCAACTGGTCGACAAACGAATATCTCCCTATGGGTTATATTCAGAACACTGAAACAGGAAACGGGCTTTTCTGGCAGATAGAGCACAACGGCTCGTGGCACTGGGAGATAAGCGACCAGAGAGGTCACTTCTACCTTGCACTCAGTGGACCTGATGAACAGCAGTCGCACTGGTTCAAAAATCTTGCGCCGGGCGAAAGCTTTACATCAGTTCCTGCCGCGGTAGGCGTATGCCGCGACTTTGACGAGGGAATGGGCGAGCTTACAAGATACCGCAGAGCTATCCGCAGAAAGAATACGGACAACGAAAAGCTTGCCGTTATCTTCAACGACTATATGAATTGCCTGTGGGGCGACCCTACAGAGGAAAAGGAAATGCCGCTTATAAAAGCCGCCGCAGAGGCAGGCTGTGAGTACTATTGCATTGACTGCGGCTGGTATGCGGACGGCTTCTGGTGGGACAGCGTGGGCGAGTGGCAGGAGAACCGCCGCCGCTTTCCGAACGGACTGAAAAAAGTCACCGATGAGATAAGAAAATACGGTATGATACCGGGTGTATGGCTTGAAATAGAGGTTATGGGCATAAACTGCGAGATGGCAAAGAAAGTGCCGGACGAGTGGTTCTTTATGCGCCACGGAAAGCGAGTATATGACCGTTCTCGTTATCAGCTTGATTTTTCCAACCCCGAGGTCAGCGCCTATGCAGACAGCGTAATTGACCGCCTTGTAAAAGACTATGGCGTAGGCTATATCAAGATGGACTACAATATAGAGCCGGGAATAGGCACAGAGGTAGGCTGTGACAGCGTGGGCGATGGACTTATGCGCCACGAAAAGGCATATCTTGCTTGGCTTGACGGCGTGTTTGCGCGTTATCCCGAGCTTATCATAGAAAACTGCTCGAGCGGCGGTATGAGAATAGACTATGCGATGCTCAGTCGTTATTCGATCCAGTCGACAAGCGACCAGGACGATTACAGAAGATATGCAACGATAGCGGCAAACGCACCGACAGGACTTTGCCCCGAGCAGAGCGCTATATGGTCATATCCGCTGACAGACGGCGACAGGGAAGAGGTCGTGTTCAATATGGTGAATGCAATGACACAGCGTATCCATCAGAGCGGACACCTTGCAAACCTGAGCCCCGAGCGAATGTCACTTGTAAAGGAAGCGCTCGACTGCTACAAGAATATCCGCGGCGATATCAAAAATTCCGTGCCGTTCTGGCCTTTAGGTTTATCTCATATCGGCGATGAATGGGTCACGCTCGGACTTAAATCGGGCGATAAAGCTTATCTTGCCGTGTGGCGCAGGCAGGGAAAGAGCGATTGCTGTAATATCCCGATAAAATACGCTACGGAAAACGCAAAGATACGCTGTATCTATCCGTCTTTTGACGAGGGTAAGCATACGTTCAATCCACTGTCAAGGTCGCTTTCCGTAAAACTGCCCGAGTGCTTTACCGCAAGACTTTTTGAAATAGATCTGTGATGAAAGGGTCAAGTGTTGACTTTTATACTTTAGTGTGGTAAAATAGTAGTATTATCATAGGGGTACTGTATCCCGTGGCTTTTGAGAAAGGGAAACACAATGAACACAAAACTTGTTTCAAAGGATAAGGACGAGCTTTTCAAGGCGATAATGGAGCTTAGAAGCGTTGAGGAATGCTATAATTTTTTTGAGGATCTGTGCACCATAAGAGAGCTTGAGTCTATGGCTCAGCGTCTGCACGTTGCAAAGCTTCTTGTTGAGGGCAGAGTGTACAGCGATATCGTTGAAGAAACGGGAGCCAGCACAGCTACGATAAGCCGTGTAAACAGATCCTTACAGGGCGGTAATGACGGCTACTCCATCGTATTTGACAGAATGAAGGATAAAGACTGACCGAAAGGGTGATAATATGTCGGCATACGGTTGTTTTGCGGACGTTTACGACACGCTGACTTCCAATATCGACTATAAGGAGCTTGCTGAGTATTACGACAGGATAATTACTTCTCACGGCGGGAAAAAGGGCATACTTCTTGACCTCGCCTGCGGCACAGGCAGTATGTCGATGCAGTTTTCCGCTCTCGGATATGATGTCATCGGGGTGGATCTCAGCACCGAAATGCTGAGTATCGCTAAGGAAAAGCCGCACGAGAACATAGAATATCTGTGTCAGGATATGTGTGAGCTTGATATGTACGGCACTATAGATGTGACTGTATGTGTGCTTGACAGCATTAACCATCTTGACAGCGCAGAGGATATACTGCGGTGCTTTAAGTCGGTATCGCTTTTCTGCGACCCGACAGGGCTTTTCGTTTTTGATATCAATACTGTAAGAAAGCACAGAGAGGTGCTTGCGGATAATACATTTGTGTACGATATGGAGAAAGTCTACTGCGTGTGGCAGAATTATATCGATAAGGACAGTAACGACAACAGGGTAGATATAGCGCTTGATATCTTCACGGAAAATGAAGACGGTGCATTCGATCGCTCATATGAGGATTTTTCGGAGATAGCTTTACCGCTTGAAGAAATTGAAGAATTACTGCATAAGGCAGGATTTAAAATTCTTGAAAGATATAATTATATGACAACTGAAAAGGGCAGTGAGGACAGCGAAAAGGTGCTTTACTGCTGTGCAAAGGAAGCAGAATAAATGGGAAAGATAGTAAGAGCATTATCGGCGGACGGCAGTGCGCTTTGCAGTGCAATTGACACCACCGATATTGTAAACGAAATACACAGAATACACGGCACATCGGCTACAGCGTCAGCGGCGGCAGGCAGACTTGCCACTGCGGCTTGTATTATGGGTGCGCTTATGAAGAACGAAACCGACAGACTTGAACTGCGAATAAACGGCGGCGGAAAGATCGGAACGATAACGACCGTTGCCGACTACAGAGGCAATGTCAAGTGCTGTATTGATAACCCTTATGCGGATCTGCCGCTTAATGCCAAGGGCAAGCTTGATGTCGGCGGTATAGTCGGCACTGACGGTTATCTTACGGTAATAAGAGATCTCGGAATGAAAGAGCCTTATGTCGGACAGGTGCCGATCATCAGCGGTGAGATTGCAATGGACGTAACACAGTACTATGCTGTAAGCGAACAGATACCTACCGTATGCGCGCTCGGTGTGCTTGTTGATACCGACCTTACGATAAAGAAGGCGGGCGGCTATATGATACAGCTCGTGCCGCCTGTTAATGAAGCCGCTATCGACTTTATAGAAGAGAATATAAAGGATATGCAGTCCGTGACAAAAATGCTTGAGGACGGACTTTCTCCCGAAGAGATAGCGCTCAAAGGACTCAAGGGTCTTGACGGCGAGATACTTGACAGCTGGGAAGCACAGTATTACTGCGACTGTTCAAGAGAACGCACCGAGCAGGTGCTGATAACGCTCGGCAAGGAGGAGCTTGCAAAGCTGGCTGATGAGGATCCGGTCACGGAGGTATGCTGCCATTTCTGCGATAATAAATATAGGTTCACATCAGACGAGTTGAGAGAACTTATCAAGAGGATATGATTTCTTATGAAAAAATGGCTTGTCAGAAATACGGACAATACACTTGCGATGAAGCTTAAGACCGATACCGGTCTGCCGATGCTGCTTTGCAGTCTGCTTGTCGGAAGAGGGATATACACAGCCGATCAGGCACAGCAGTACTTCAACGGTACTGAGCTTTCCGACCCACTGCTTATAGCTGATATGGATAAGGCAGTACAGGCAATCGAGGAAGCGGTCGATAACGAGGTAAAGATAACCGTTTACGGCGACTATGACTGTGACGGCGTTACATCTACCGTTATGCTGTACACTCACCTTGACGCTATCGGCGCAGATGTACAATGGTACATACCAACCCGCGAAGAGGGTTACGGACTGAATGAAAACGCGATACGCAAACTGCACGACGATGGCACAGGGCTTATAATCACGGTCGACAACGGCGTTTCCGCCGTCAATGAAGCGGAGCTTATATATGAGCTCGGTATGAAGCTTGTTATAACCGACCACCATCAGCTCCCAGAGATCCTGCCGAGAGCCGAAGCTATAGTAAATCCGCACAGGCGTGACGATACATCGCCGTATAAGGAGCTTGCGGGCTGTGGCGTAGCATTAAAGCTCATTATGGCACTTGAACGCGATGCGGACGGCGTTCTTGAACAGTATGCCGACCTTGCGGCGATCGGCACTATAGGCGATGTTGTCGCACTGACAGGAGAAAACCGCATAATAGTTAAGCGTGGACTTCTTGAAATGCAGTACAGCGAAAATCAGGGACTTCAGGCGCTTATCAATGCGGCAGGACTTGATGCTGAAAGTATTACTTCTACAGGCATAGCGTTCGGCTTATGCCCCCGTATAAATGCCGCAGGACGTTATGACAGTCCGAAAGCGGCGGCTGAACTTTTTCTGGCTCAGACCGGGCAGATAGCCGAGATAAAAGCGCAGGAGCTGAATGAGCTGAACGTGAAAAGAAAGCAAATTGAGAGCGATATACTTGATTCGGCAAAGGCACAGCTTATGTCAGACTCTAAAGCGTTCAATTCACGAGTGCTTATTGTATGCGGCGAAGGCTGGAACCACGGTATAATCGGCATAGTCAGTGCAAGATTGCTTGAGCTGTACGAAAAGCCATGTATAGTTATCGGTATCGAGGGCGATGAGGCAAGAGGCTCAGCGAGAAGCATCGAAGGCTTTTCACTTTATACCGCACTTGACGCGTGCAGTGAATATCTGACGCGGTTCGGCGGACATACAAAAGCGGCAGGCTTTTCTCTGCCGAAAGATAAGGTCGGAGATTTTGTCGCACAGCTGAGAGCTTATGCGGACGAGAAATTTCCGTCAATGCCTGTCATGACAGTAGAAGCGGATATAGAGCCTGAGCTTTCCAACCTTGAAATATCGTCTGTTGAAAATCTGCGTCATTTACAGCCATACGGAGAAGAAAACAACGCTCCGCTGTTTTTGATGAGAAATTGTACGGTATTATCGTCAAGACCGCTTAAAGACGGCAAATACACGTCATTTACAGCAGAGTACAAGGGCTCGCAGTTCAAATTTCTCTGCTTTGGTATGCCTTTTGATAAGTTCGGGTATTATCCGGGAGATAAGGTAGATGTGCTCAGTAATTTGGAGATTAACGAATATAATGATAAAAAGAGCGTCAGTGTAAGAGTAAAGGATATACGCAGAAGCGATTTTCCGCAGGATAAATACTTCGCTGCCAGGAACTTCTATGAGAAGATACTGAGAGGCGAAAAAACAGATCCAAGACTGCTTAAACGTATTCTGCCCGATAAGGAGAATATGAAGCTGCCGTTTGACCTTGCAAGGCAGATGACCTCGGTGGAGTCCGCCGCACAGATCGCAATGTCACACGGAATGAATTACTGCCTGTTTATGATGTGTCTGCACGTTTTTGCGGAGTTCGGGCATCTTAAGCTTGATAAGATAAACGGCACGATGGAGTTTATAAAGGGTGGCAGTCGCATAGAGCTTGAAAGCTCATCGGTTGTAAGATGTATAAGAAAGTCATGCAGCTGAAAAATACGGAGCGAACGGAGGCGATAAGCATGACATATACGATAGATATGCTTATTGATAAAATAAAGGACGTAGGAAAGAGCTATGACCTTGATAAAATACAGGCGGCTTACGAGCTAGCGGAAAAAGCTCATGACGGAGTTTTCCGCTCATCCGGAGAGCCTTACATTACGCACCCTGTAGCAGTAGCATATATACTTGTAGAACAGTTCTGCATGGATACTGATACTATATGTGCCGCGCTTCTTCATGATGTAGTCGAGGATACCGATGTCGGACTTGATGTTATACAGAAGAAATTCGGGGAGGATGTTGCACATCTTGTTGACGGCGTTACCAAGATAGGTCAGGTTCCCCTTAACACCCGCGAAGAACAGCAGGCAGAGAATATCAGAAAGATACTTATCGCAATGTCGAAGGACATTCGTGTTATAATCATAAAGCTTGCCGACAGACTTCATAATATGCGTACCCTTGCGAGCAGACCGCCCGAAAAGCAGCGCAAGACTTCGCTCGAAACGATGAATTTCTACGCGCCTATCGCTCACAGGCTCGGTATCAGCGATGTCAAGGAAGAGATGGAGGATCTTGCATTACGCTATCTTGACCCCTACGGCTTCAAGGAGATAGAGTCGCTTCTTGATGTCCATAAGGATGAACGTGATACGTTTATCGACAAGATAAAAGGTATGATAAGAGAGCGTATATCGGACATTCAGCCCCCGCCGATAATCGAGGGCAGGGTCAAGAGCATATACAGCATCTATAAAAAGGTATATATCAAGGGTAAGGATTTTTCTGAGATATATGATATCTATGCGGTAAGAATTATTCTTCAGACAGTAGTCGAATGTTATAATGTGCTCGGAATAATACACGATATGTTCCGCCCTATACCTTACCGTTTCAAGGACTATATAGCTATGCCGAAGCCTAACCGCTATCAGTCGCTCCATACGACGGTTATCGGCAGAGAGGGTATACCTTTTGAAGTACAGATAAGAACGCAGGAGATGCACAATACCGCTCAATACGGTGTTGCGGCGCACTGGAAGTATAAAGCGGGAATATCGGGAAATGTTGCCGGTGAAAAGCGTTTCGACTGGATAAGACAGCTTCTTGAACAGCAGCAGGAAGCTGACGATGTAGAGCAGATCTCAGAGGCTATCAAGGTCGATCTCGCTCCCGATGATGTATATGTATTCACTCCTAAGGGTGATGTTATAACACTGCCTGCAGGCTCAAATGTAATAGACTTTGCTTATGCTATCCATACGCAGGTCGGCAATAAAATGACAGGCGCAAAGGTCGGCGGCAGAATGGTGCCGTTTGACCATACGCTCCACACAGGCGATATCGTTGAGATACTGACAAGCGGCAGCGATAATTACGGTCCTAACCGCAACTGGAGCGAGATAGCAAAGACAAACGAAGCAAAAGCGAAAATAAGAGCGTGGTTCAAGCGTGAGCGCAGAGAAGAGAATATAGAATGCGGTAAGGCGGCATTTGAAAAGGAGATCCGCAGAAACAACATTACTGTTGACGATGATATTCTTTTACAGGCGGCTCACCGTCAGCGCCTATCAACGGTCGATGATCTGTATGCGGCTATAGGCTACGGTGGCGTACAGCTTACAAAGATAATCACGCGCCTTAAGGAAGAACAGATAAAGCAGCAGCGTTTTAACGCGGCTCAGGCGCAGCCTATCGATATCGAAAAGACTATAGCCGACAACAACAAGAGAGCGCAGAAGAACGGAGTCGTTCTTGACGGAATTGACGATTGCGCGGTAAAGTATGCGCAGTGCTGTAATCCGCTCCCCGGTGATGATATAATGGGCTTTATCACCCGAGGTTATGGCGTTTCTATCCATAAGGCAGACTGTCAGAATGTCAAGCTCGGTATGCAGGGCGAAAACAAGGACAGATGGGTCAAGGCTCACTGGGCGGTAAATTCAAGCAGTGCGTTCAGAGCGACTGTTGATATCATCGCAGATGACAGAACGGCGCTTATTGCAGATGTCACAACGGCTATTGCAAGTAATCATCTGCCTATACACGAGATCAACGCGCACTATCTTAAAAACGGCAACGCAAATATAATTCTTACTATAGAAGTCAGCGGTATTGACCAGCTGAAGAGCATTATACTGCGTCTTCAGAAGATACCGGGAGTGATCTCTGCCGAAAGGACAGGTAAACAGTAATGGAAGTAAAGACGCTTACTTTAGGAGAGCTTGGAACAAATTGCTATATCGTAACGAGCGCCGCGGGAAATGCCGCAGTGATCGATCCTGCCGATGACGCACAGCGTATACTGGATACGCTGAGTGCGGAAAATGCGGAGCTGAAGATGATATTGCTTACGCATGGTCATTTTGATCATACCGGAGCTGTTGCAGATCTGAAAGAACAGACAGGCGCAAAGGTGTACATACACGCAAAGGACGAATGTATGCTTGACGACACAATAAAGAATGTTGCGTATCTTTGTCCTGATTATTCATATAAACCGTTTACGGCAGACGTTTTGCTTTCGGGCGGTGATATAATACGCCTTGACGAGGTAGAGTTCAGCGTTATGAGCACTCCGGGACATACGGCAGGCAGTGTGGTTTTCTTTGCGGATAACTGTATGTTTGCGGGTGATACGATATTTGAAGGCTCGGCAGGCAGAACCGACTTCTATTCGGGAGATTACATTGCACAGCGCAACAGCCTTGCGAGGCTTGCGGCACTGCGCGAGGATTATCTGATTTACCCGGGTCACGGAGGAACTACTACATTAAAGCAGGAAAAGCAGTTCAATCCGTTCCTCGGACAAAGCTCTGTGGACTTTTTCTGATATGATAAATTCGTTGTATTTTGACAGCACGGCATATGACTATGCCTATGAGCTTGAGCGGCTGATAAGAAATTTCTCTTTGCCGCACAAGCTTGATTTTTATACCGGCAAAGCACCCTCAGGTACGGACTATGCATATTTCACAGCTGACGGCGGCAGGCTGTCGGTGACTGTTTCTGACAGCGGCAAGACAGTGACGGCAAGAACAAACAGCTACACCGATGATGCCGAAACCCAGCTGTGCAGACTTCTTTGCAGATGTATGGAAAAGCTAGGTCACGCGCCGCTCCCGTGGGGAATACTCACAGGAGTCCGTCCTGTAAAGTATATCCGCAATATATACGAAACCCGCGACAATGCAGATGACTATATCCATGACACCCTGCTTGTGAGCGATAAGAAGCTGAAGCTTGCGAATGATGTTATACGTCTGCAAAAGCCGATACTTGATACGCTGACACTGAATAGGATAAGCCTTTATATATCGATACCTTTCTGTCCGTCAAGGTGCAGTTATTGCTCGTTTGTTTCGGCATCGGGTGAGGGTGCACTTAAGCTTGTCGATGATTATTTTGAGCTTCTGCTGAAAGAGCTAGAAATCTATGAGGATATCGTCCGCAGGTACTCGCTCACGGTCGATACAGTATATATCGGCGGCGGTACGCCGACAACGCTGTCAGCATCTCAGCTCGACCGCCTTATTGATAAGCTCGGTAAGCTTGATATTGCGAATATCCGCGAGTTCACAGCTGAAGCGGGCAGACCCGATACCATAACCGAGGATAAGCTCAGGACGCTCAAAAACGGCGGTGTCCGCAGAATATCAATAAATCCGCAGTCGATGAATGACGGTGTACTGGCGGCGGTTGGCAGACGACATACTGTAAAGCAGGTGTGCGAGGCGTTTGATGTTGCGCGGAAAGTCGGTTTTTACTGTATAAATTCCGACATTATCGCGGGACTTCCTACAGAAACCGAAAGCAGCTTTGAAGGTTCGCTCGAAAGGCTGTGTGAGCTTGATCCCGAGAATATCACGGTGCACACGCTCAGTCTTAAGCGCTCTTCCGCATTGTTCAGGCAGTTCGGTGACGATATCGGCAAGGGAGCAAAGCATATGACGGATACGGCTTACGATGTGCTGAGCGAAAAAGGATATCTGCCGTATTATCTGTACAGGCAGAAAAACATTGCGGATAATCTTGAGAATGTCGGTTACTGCAAGGAGGGTACAGAGAGCATCTATAATATATGCATTATGGAAGACGTGCAGACGATACTGGCGGCGGGGTGCGGCGCTTCTACAAAGCTGTATGACGGTAAAAACGTTTCGCGCGTTATAAATTACAAGTATCCTTACGAATACATTTCGCGGTTTGAGCTTATGAACGAGCGTAAACGTGATATAGAGAATTTCTTTGAAAGCAAATTAACGCTTGCATAATTTTACTTATTGTGCTACAATATAAAAAAGCATTTCTGAAAGGAAACACGGCTATGGATTTAAAAGATGAACTGGATTTTATAACAGCAAAGGCAAAACAGCTTACAGATACAGGTATCCGCAAGGCTGACGAAGTCCTCAGCATATCAAAGCTGAAATTGAGATGTGTTCAGCTTGACACGATGATAAAGGCTAAGTATACAGAGCTTGGCAGAACAATGTACGGTATGGTGAAAAACGACAGCTCTGATGCCGACAGAATAGCGCAGGCTGTAATGGAGATAGATCAGCTCTATAAGAAGATGGCACAATACAATGCAAGGATAGAGATGATGAGAAAAATTGTTACTTGTCCTGTTTGCGGAACAAAAAACAAATTCAGCAATACTTATTGTACAAGTTGTATGCATAAACTTGTTTTGACTGATGAAGAACCCGAGGACTATGCATATGCTCCCAATGAAGCGGAGAACGAGTAAAGTTGAATTGTTAATTGGCACGGCTCAAAGGGTCGTGCTTTTTTCTTGATTTGTTTTTGATATAGAAAGCCCCCGCGCAGATCCTGCGCGGGGGTATTCGTCTGCTTAATTCTGACAGTTGATTTTTTCTTCTGTTATCATAGGATAAGAGATAAGCTCATTACCGTCAAGGCTTTCCTTTCTCATATCAACTGCCGATATTCTGTGATTGTCGTAGGTCGTATAATAGTATATTCCTTTATCGGCGTTACAACAGGAGGTGTATATTGTTATCTCATATTTGCCATCAGCAACCTCGCAACAGCCTCTCGGCTGATCGACAGAGCCGAGGATATGGAAGAACTGGCTGACGCTTTCGGTTTCTCCTTTTCCTGAAACCGAGTTAGCTTTCACAAAAGCTACGCGCACAAATCTTGACTGTGACGAAAGATCCCCCGGAAGTCCGATAGCGCCCATACCTCTGCTGTATGCTTTAAGCTCAAGCTTATCGGAAAATGTGTTCTTCGGCTGCCTTGACGATAGATGCATATAGTCGTTCAGCCTGAACATCTGCTCATCAAACGGCGGATTGTTCGTCAGCACGCCGAGAGGGTTATCATATACCTTAATCCCATCAGATACAGATTCAACCGTGATCGCACTGTTTTTGTCAGCTATTATCCAGTGAAGCTGTCCTACCGGCATATGTTCGCTGAAAGGAGTGTCGGTAATGTTTATATTTGAAATAAGCTCTTTAGCTTCATCAGTACTTGTGCATTTCCCGAGTATCCACGGTATAAATTCGTACTGAGCTATATTGCTTTTTCCGTTTTTATTTTTGAAATAGTGGGCGTTTCCGACAAAGTTGAGTCCTGCCATACACAACCCCTTTTCATTCACGGCATCATAGAAAAGTGGATATCCGCCAGCGATATGGGCAGTGCCGATAACGGCGTAATGCTTTTCGCAGATACCCTCACTGAGAAAGTCGAGCCTGAAATTTCTCGGCATTATAACGATCTCCTCGCCGTATGAGCTTTCGTAATCAAGCGTTCTTCCAAAGTAAAAATCATTTGTTTTATATGTTGCGGCTGTGCACATATCTTTACCTCCGTTTTTGGTTTCTGATCTTATTCTACTACATTTTCTCACATAAGTAAAGGAATATTACTGCACAGAAAAAGCAGAACGAATTTTTTTCAATACGGATTTTGAGAAATTCGTGAATATTTCCGCCGTTACCCTCATATATCAGAGCATACACACAGAAAATGCGCTACCTGACCATAAGCGTGACAGCATGAATAAGGTAGGCGAGATATTTTATAGCAGAATTGCGTTTTAGAAATGCCGAGAACCCTGATAACCAAGCGGATTTCAGGGCATAAAATTTATAGCAGTTTTTATAGCAGTTTTTATAGCAATTCAGGCGAAAAGCAGGTATATAGGAGTAAATATAGGAGTTCATTTTAGAATATTATCCCGCTTATATCCGTTTTTCAATGACGAATACAGAAAAAATTATGAATATTTCCGCCGTTACCCACATATATCAGAGCATACACGCAGAAAAAATCACAGCCGTAAATCCGCTCTGCAAGCGGGCTTAGCTGAAGCTAGAAAATAATTTTCAAAAAAACGCTTGACAAACATTAAACTTCGTGTTATAATATACAAGCACTCAGGAGAGTGAACGAAATATCGCGGGGTGGAGCAGGGGTAGCTCGTCGGGCTCATAACCCGAAGGTCGTTGGTTCGAATCCAGCTCCCGCAACCATATAAAAGCACTTAGCGTAACGCTAGGTGCTTTTTTAAATGAAGCGCACCTGACGGTGCATGAAAAATGAAGTCGCCTGCGGCTTATGAAAAATGTATGCCTGACCGCACATTGCGGAAATGCGCTTTGCTTCATACGAGCGACAAGCGAGTGCTTCATATTGGCTTTATGCCAATGCTTCATTTTTCATTGAAACAATTTGCAGATTTCGTTATCATTTGTTCAGAAAGCTGGTGCCGTTATGCGTAACGATAAATTATCCGTTCAATCTATGGATTTTGCGGTTTCTGTTATAAATCTTGTGAGATACCTGAAAGAAAATAAAGAACATATTATATCCAATCAAATCGGAAGAAGCGGAACAAGCATAGGCGCTAACATTCGTGAAGCACAATACGCCCACGGAAAAGCAGATTTTATTGCTAAATTGCAAATTGCGCTAAAAGAAGCAAATGAAACAGGATATTGGCTAGAACTGCTTTTAAAGACAAACTATATAAGTGAAAATCAGTTTAAAGAATTGGATAAAATTTGCACTAGTTTGCGTGCAATGCTTGTGGCTTCTATAAACACCGCCAAAGGAAATGTCAGATGAATTTTTACGAAATTACAAGAAAGATAAAGAAATTATAAAACAGACTTTTCTATAACCTGACTGCACTAATCTACTGTGCTGTTTTTTGCTTTTATTTACTCCAAATATGGATATCGTTTCATGCTTTGCAAGCAAAGTGTGAAACGATTTTTTGTGTAAGTTTTCCAAAATTCAGTTAAGTATCGTCTTTTTATTGTGGTCTTACACCCGATTGTAATATATAAAAGTGTTAAATGTTGCAAAAATCTTTATTTCAGTGTGAACTTTTGTCGACGGAAAAGGATAGCGTACTGCCGTGTCGGTTGACACAGAGCCGAATTTGTGCTATGTAGTTTTGTTCTTATTTCTGTTTTTCCCAATATACTTAACCAAAAGGATAAAAGGAGAATGAGAATGGAACATAACGGTCGGCTGAAAGTCAAGTTTGATTTCAGCTTCTTTGCGGTAGTGGCGTTTATGATATTTGTCGATACGAGCGGGGCGGCGGTGCTGTCGCTGATCGCCTGTATATTGCACGAGGGCGGTCACCTGCTTGCTATGGCTGTATGCGGCGCGTACCCTGAGCGTATAACATTTTACGGCGGCGGGATAGCGCTGACAAGGACGGGAATGGACTGCCTGCCCGATGGTAAACGTATCGTGATATTGTCGGCGGGATGCGCGGTGAACCTGATAGTCGCGTCGTCTTATCTTTTTATGCCGGATAACGGCACAGCGGCGGTCTTTTGTGCGGTGAACCTTATAATCTGTCTGTTCAATGCTCTGCCGATAGGGTACTTTGACGGAGCGGGGATACTTGAAATACTGCTGTCAAAATTTATGTCGCTCAGAGCCGCTGAAGCGGTAAAAAGGGTTATCGGTATAACGTTTTCAGTCGTGATTATCGCCGGCGTGATTATGTATTGCGTCAGTTGCAACAAAAGCGTTTCATTGTCGCTTATTTTCGTGGTATTTTATCTCATACTCGCACAGTTCATCGGATAGGGCTTGCAATAAGCGGATTTATGTAGTAAAATATACTCTATAACTATAAATTTCGGAACGGAACGGAAGTTAAAAATGCTGAAGGAAAAATTAGACAAAATTTTATTGAAGGTGCAGAAGCCGTCACGATATATCGGCGGTGAAGTCAATGCGGTCGTTAAGGACAAAAGCAAGGTAGATATACGTTTTGCTTTCTGCTTTCCCGACACTTATGATATAGGAATGTCACATCTCGGCATAAAGATACTGTATTCGCTCAAGAACAGTGTACCCAATTACTGGTGCGAGCGTGTATTTATGCCGCTTCCCGATATGGAAGAGCAGATGAGGAAGAATGATATCCCGCTGTACGGTCTGGAAAGCCTTGACCCTATCAAGGACTTTGAGTTCATCGGCTTTACGCTCCAGTATGAGCTTTGCTATACAAATATCCTGTCGATGCTTGACCTTGCGGGGGTGCCTGTACACTCAAAGGACAGAAAGGATCTTTTTCCGATAGTAATGGGCGGCGGTCCTTGCGTATGTAACGCAGAGCCGATAGCGGATTTCTTTGATTTGTTCGTGCTCGGCGAGGGTGAAGAGGTAAATCTCAAAATGATGCAGCTTGCCGAGAAGTTCAAGAAGAACGGCGGCACAAAGCAGGAGTATCTTGAGCAGGCGGCTCAGATAGAGGGAATCTATGTTCCTTCGCTCTATGATATCAGTTATAACGAGGACGGAACAGTAAAGGCGATAACGCCCAAGAACGGCGCTCCCGCTAAGGTAAAGAAGCAGATAATAGACGATTTTGACAAGGTCTATACTCCCGACAGCTTTGTTGTACCTTATACTCAGATAGTACACGACAGGTCGGTGGTCGAGGTGCTGAGAGGCTGTATCAGAGGTTGTCGCTTCTGTCAGGCGGGATTTATCTACCGTCCGTTCAGAGAAAAGTCCAAGGAAACCATCGTAAATCAGGTAAAAAGCCTTACTGAAACGACAGGCTATGACGAGGTGTCGCTTTCATCGTTGTCTACCAGTGACTACAGCGATATTGAGGGACTGCTGAACGATATAACCGAATATACGGATAAGAAGGGAGTTAATCTGTCGCTCCCGTCACTTCGTATTGACAAATTCAGCGACGAGGTCGTAAAGAAGATAAAGAGCGTCAGAAGAAGCGGACTTACATTTGCGCCCGAGGCAGGCTCACAGCGTCTGCGTGACGTTATAAACAAGAATATCACCGAAGAAGCGATATTCAAGAGCTGCAAGATCGCCTTTGAGGGCGGATACAGCTCGGTAAAGCTGTACTTTATGCTCGGACTTCCGACAGAAACGCTTGACGACATAAAGGCGATAAAGGAGCTTGCGGACAAGATAATCGACCTTTATTATAATACGGAGGGCAGAAGCAAGAAGGCGATAAGCATTTCAATATCGCTGTCAACATTTATTCCAAAGCCGTTTACTCCGTTTGAATACGAACCGCAGGCGACAGAGGAGCAGATAAACGAAAGGCAGAAATATCTGCTTGATATAATCGGCTCAAAGGGCAGAAGACGTATCGATGTCAGCTGGAGCCACTACGACACGACTATACTTGAAGCGGTGCTCGCAAGAGGCGACAGAAAGCTGTCCGCCGTTATCTATGAGGCGTGGAAGAACGGCTGTAAGCTAGACGGTTGGAATGAATACTTCAAGCCCGAAATATGGAATGCGGCATTTGAGAAATTCGGCATAGACAAGGCATTTTATGCTAACCGTAAGCGTGAATACGATGAGATCGCTCCGTGGGAGCATATGGATATGCTGTTTGACCGCAGCTTCCTTGTCAGGGAGAATATCAAGGCGCACGAGGAAAAGACCACCGCAAACTGCCGTGAAAAGTGTGCAGGCTGCGGCATAAACAAATGCTTAGGAAGGGCTTGCTTTAAATATGAATGAGAATAATATCGCTGTCCGTTTGTTCTTTTCAAAGACGGGCAGAGCAAAATATATATCTGCGCTAGACCTTATCACCTGCTTTCAGCGTGCGATAAGACGTACCGATATCCCGATATGGCACACGCAGGGCTTCAATCCGCACACTTACGTCAATGTCAATCTGCCGCTTTCGCTCGGAAGCGAGGGCGTGAATGAGTCGATGGATATCAAGCTTACCGAGCAGATAGATTTTGATACGGTGCGTGACAAGCTCAATGCGGTTTTACCGCCGGATATCAGAATAATCAGGGTGGCATTGCCAGTAAAAAAGCACACCGAGATAGAAAAGTCGGTGTATTCGGTAAATATCGTATGTGATTACGATAAACTTGAAGAGTTTATGAAGCTGCCGTCTGTCGAAGTTGAGAAGAAGACCAAAAAGGGCATAACCACGCTTGATATCAAGCCGTTCACAGAGATAAAGAATTACGAACGCGGACATTTTACTCTTATAATGCCGTCCGGCTGTGACTTTACGCTTAATCCGTCGCTTTTCTTTGACGCATTTGAGAAATTCAGCGGCGAGGAAACCGAAAGACTTGATATAGTACGAACCGGAATACTATGTAAAGACGGCACTCAGTTTGAATAAATTTACAATTATAAGCACCTTTGTGCGAAATAAGGCGTAGTTACCGAAAAAATTAACAAAAAACTATTGCAAATTTCGTATAAAGGTGCTATAATATTAAAGCATTTGAAATCCGCTGATGGGATAATTATGCCTTTTGGCATATACTGTCAGCGTGTTTAATGCCGTTAGTGCGAAAAGCACAAAGACATTAAAACGGGTAGTCCGCTGTATTTAACGGCAAAAGTTGCCGTTATCCGTAGGCAGAAAATGCGCGGAGGATAAGCCGATACAAGAATATCCGAAAACCAGGAGGAAAAAATGGACGCATTAAAACTCATTGCACAGGACAGCCTTAAGGCTGACGCACCTAAGTTCAACGTAGGTGACACAGTTAAGGTACACGTACGCATCGCCGAAGGCGACAAGTTCCGTATCCAGGTATTCGAGGGTACAGTAATTGCCAAGAAGCACGGCGGCGTAAGCGAAACTTTCACGGTAAGAAGAGTAGCTCACGGCTGCGGTATCGAGAGAGTATTCCCTCTGCACTCACCCACAGTAGAAAAGGTTGAAGTTGTAAGAGAAGGTAAGGTTCGCAGAGCTAAGCTTTACTACCTTCGCGACAGAGTCGGTAAGGCAGCTAAGGTTAAGTCAAAGATCTAAGACCTTACATCATTTCCTCATCGAATTTTCAAGGCAGTGGCGATATGCCACTGCATAAATTCGATATTTTGTTTTGAAGGGACGCACTATGGAAGAAAAGATCACAACGGAAAATGAAAATAACGGCACTGCTGATAAGAAAAATTTTTTCGCCGATATGTTCGACTGGATGTGCAGTATTTTTTCAGCCATATTGTGCTTTATTGTAATATTCACACTGTTTGCCCGTGTTATTACGGTCGACGGCGAATCGATGGTTCCGACACTTCAAAATCAACAAAGACTTATTGTGTCGGATATGTTCTATACTCCGCAGTACGGCGATATCGTCATACTTTATGCGGATAAGCTGGCAAATGAAGCAACGCGGAGCTACGGAAAGCCGATAGTCAAGAGAGTTATCGGTCTGCCGGGAGATAAGATCAAAATAGATTTTGTTAATGGCATTGTATACAGAAACGGTGAAGCGATGACAGAGGAGTACACAAATACTCCGACAAATCTTCCCGAAAACTTCCCCATAAACGGTGAAATCACGGTTGAAGAGGGCAAAGTGTTCGTATTGGGCGATAACAGAAATAACTCAAAGGACAGCAGAAGCAATGATGTTGGACAGGTCGATATGCGTTATATAATGGGTAAGGCGTATTTAAGGATCTGGCCTTTGAACGCATTGGGAACGGTATAAACGGAGGGGCAATGGCACAGGTATCCAATATACAGTGGTTTCCGGGTCATATGACCAAAACCAAGCGACAGATAGAAGCGAGCTTAAAGCTTGTTGATGCTGTTGCCGAAATAGTAGACGCAAGAATACCCGAATCCAGCAGAAACCCCGTTATCAGCGATATAACAGGTTCTAAGCCGAGAATTATCCTGCTTAACAAATGCGATTATGCCGATGAAAAGGTTACTGCCGAGTGGCAGAAATATTACACGGCTCAGGGCTATAAGGCTATGATATGCGACTGCAGGAGCGGAAAGGGTGTAAAAGCGTTTACGCCAAACGTCAAAAATCTGCTCTCCGACCTTCTTGCCAAACGCAAGGCGAAAGGCATTGTGGGTCAGTCGCTCAGAGTTATGGTAGTAGGAATACCGAATGTCGGTAAATCTTCTTTTATAAACAGAATTTCAAAGGCGGGCAAAACCAAGGTCGAGGACAGACCCGGTGTTACAAGAGGTGCTCAGTGGGTATCTCTTGATAAGGAGCTTGAACTGCTCGATACTCCGGGAATACTCTGGCCGAAGTTTGATGACCAGCAGGTGGCGATAAAGCTCGGTTATACGGGTGCTATCAAGGACGATGTAATGGATGTCTGTGAGCTTGCGGACAGTCTGCTAGGTTTTTTGTGGGAAAACTACAAGGGAAACGTTATCACACGTTACAAGCTTGACGAGAACACAGAGCGCCCCGACATTGAAATGATAGCAAGAAAACGCGGAATGCTTATTTCGGGCGGCGAGCCTGATATAGAAAGAGCGGCGGCGGCTGTACTCGATGAATTCAGGAGTGGTAAACTTGGCAGGATCTCTCTCGAAAGACCTTGAGGAAAAGAAGGATCTGTTCCTTTATGATAAAGAAGCGAGAAATGAATACGGCGTTATCTGCGGTATTGACGAAGCGGGCAGAGGACCGCTTGCCGGTGATGTTTATGCGGCGGCAGTGATACTCCCCGATGATATCGTGATTGAAGGAATAAATGACAGCAAGAAGCTAACTGAGAAGAAGCGCGAGGCGCTGTTTGATGTGATCTGCGATAAAGCCGTAAGCTACTGTATCGCAACCGCATCTGTCGAAGAGATCGACAGTATAAATATACTTAATGCCGCTATGCTTGCTATGAAAAGAGCATACGAGGGACTTTCGGTAAAGCCTGATACAGCGCTTATTGACGGCAATAAGACACCGGGGCTTGATATTCCGGAAAAGGCGATCGTCAAGGGAGATGCGACAAGTGCATCGATAGCGGCGGCATCAATACTTGCAAAGGTAGCGCGTGACCGCTATATGAAAGAGCTTGCCGAAAAATATCCGCAGTATATGTTCCAAAAGCATAAAGGCTACGGCACAAAGCTCCACTATGAAATGCTTGACAAATACGGGGTAAGTGATATCCACCGTAAGAGCTTTCTGGTGAAATATTTCAAGGCAAAAAATGCAGGCGAATAACGAAAAAGCCGTAAAAGGCAGACTGGGTGAGGATTTCACCGCGGACTATCTTGAAAAACACGGCTACAGTATAATAGAAAGAAATTACCGCAGACCCTGCGGAGAGATAGATATTATTGCTACAAAAGGCGATATATTGGCTTTTGTTGAGGTGAAAACACGGAAGTACAGAAGTCTTGTAAGCGGGGCGGAAGCGGTAGGATATAAGAAAAAAGGCAGGATAATCGAAACTGCCGATATATTTCTTGCCGGATACGGCGAAGAAAAAATTATCCGCTATGATATAGCGGAGGTAACTGTTTCATCCGGTACTGCTGTGCGGGTCATAGATTTTAAGTATTATGAGGACGCATTCGACACTACCGGTTACGAAACACAATTTTAACAAAGAAGGATGTTTGTTATGAATTACAAAAGCACCAGAGATGTCAAGGTAAATGTACCGAGCGCTTATGCTATCTCACAGGGACTTTCTGCCGATGGCGGACTTTTTGTACCTGATAGTCTTCCCAAGCTTTCCGAAGAGAAAATAATGTCGCTTTGTGATATGTCGTATGCCGAAAGAGCGTATGAGATATTCAAGCTCTTCCTTACAGATTTTACTGATGATGAGATAAAGCACTGCGTAAACGGCGCTTACAACGATAGGAATTTTGCTACCGACAATATTGCTGAAATTTCTCACCTTATACCCGGTACATACATTCTTGAGCTGTGGCATGGACCTACCTGCGCTTTCAAGGATATGGCGCTTCAAATTCTTCCTTATCTGCTCACAACTTCCGCAAAGAAGACAATTGACGGAAAGAAGATATCTATCCTCGTTGCTACAAGCGGCGATACAGGCAAAGCCGCTCTTGAAGGCTTCAAGGACGTTGACGGTACTTCAATAATGGTATTCTACCCTGAGGACGGCGTAAGCAATATGCAGAAGCGTCAGATGACAACTCAGGAGGGAAGCAACGTAAACGTTTGCGCTGTTGTCGGCAACTTTGACGACTGCCAGAGCGGCGTTAAGCAGATATTCACTGATAAGGCTGTAATTGCCGAGCTTGAAAAGGCTAATACGGTATTCTCAAGCGCAAACTCCATCAACTGGGGCAGACTTGCTCCCCAGATAATTTACTACGTTTCTTCTTATGTACAGCTTGTCAAGGACGGCGAACTGAAATACGGCGAGAAGCTCAACGTTGTAGTTCCTACAGGTAACTTCGGTAATATACTTGCCGCATATTACGCTAAGCAGATGGGTATCCCGATAGGCAAGCTGATATGTGCGTCAAACGCCAACAACGTGCTTACCGACTTTATAAACACAGGTATCTATGACAGAAACAGAAAGTTCTACACAACTGTTTCTCCCTCTATGGATATCCTTATTTCAAGCAACCTCGAAAGACTGCTGTATCACCTCACAGGTGAAGACGACAAGCTGATTAACGAATGGTTCACAGCTCTTAAGACAAGCGGCAGATACGAGGTAAATGAAAGCGTAAAGGCTGCTATCAAGGAAAACTTCTATGCAGGTTGCTGCAACGATGAGGAAACAAAGGGTGCTATCAAGGAAGTATTCGGCGAATACAGCTACCTTATGGATACTCACACTGCCGTTGCTTACAAGGTATATGAGGATTACAAGAAGAAGACAGGCGACAACACAAAGACTCTTATCGCTTCTACTGCTAACCCCTACAAGTTCGGCTTTGCTGTATACGATGCGCTGGGCGGCGAAACCGAGGGCGTTGACGAGTTTGAGCTTATCGGCAAGCTTGAAAAGCTGACTAAGACAACTTGCCCCAAGGCGCTTTCCGATACAAAGAACAAGCCTGTAAGATTTACAGGTTCAATAAAGCCCGAAGAAATGTCAAAGGCAGTTCTCGAATTTATAAACAAGTAATTAAGGAGCGTTTATTTGAAAGTATACACAATGGGTGATCTTCATCTGCCGTTCGGCAGACCAAAGCCGATGGATATTTTCGGTGGCTGGGAAAATTACACCGAGCGCATTGAAAAGAACTGGAACAGTATAGTCGGTGAAGATGATTGCGTTGTGATACCCGGTGATCTTTGCTGGGCTATGTCGCTGGAGGAGGCACTTCCTGATTTTGAGTTTGTAAGTAAAAAACTACACGGCAGGAAGATAATCTCAAAGGGCAACCACGATTACTGGTGGACTACACTTAACAAAATGAACAGCTTTTTACAGTCAAACGATTTCGACAATATCAGGATAATGCACAACAACGCGTTCAGCGAATGCGGCATAGCGATATGTGGAACAAGAGGCTGGATAAATGATGACGGAGAGGCGCAGGACGCAAAGGTTCTTGCGCGTGAAGCGGGCAGACTGGAGATGTCGCTTCAATCCGCAATATCGACAGGTCTTGAACCTGTTGTGTTTATACATTACCCGCCGATATACGGCAGTGAGCACAATGACTACATTCTTGATGTAATGTCAAGGTATCCTGTGAAGCGTTGCTTCTATGGTCACGTTCACAGCGCTCCGTGTTTTCCTAAAGCGTTTCAGGGAGTGAAGGACGGAATTACCTACAGAATGGTGTCGGCTGACTATGTTAAATTTACACCTGTACTTGTGCAGGAATAAAATACAATAATACGCATCGCCGTATACAAGGCTTTGCAAAAACGGAGGATTTTTCAAATGGAGATCATTTCAAACAACAAGACCGCTACAAATACGGTAGAGGTAGAATTCAAGGCAACAGCCGAAGAATTTGAGCAGGCAGTACAGGCAGCTTATTTAAAGAAGAAAAAGAACATCAACGTTCCCGGCTTCAGAAAGGGTAAGGCACCCCGTAAGATAATAGAGGCTGAGTACGGCGAGGGTGTTTTCTATGAAGATGCGGTAAACGGTATGTACCAGAAGAGCGTTGCCGAGGTTATCGACGAGCTCAAGCTTGAAGTCGTTGATATGCCCAATATCGAAGTAACAGATGTAAGCAAGGAGAACGGTGTTTCTTTCAAGGCTACATTCACAACAAAGCCCGAGGTAGAAGTTAAGGACTATAAGGGTATAAAGGTAAACAAGACTGTCAAGACTGTAACTGACGAAGATGTTGCAAACGAACTCAAGAGATATCAGGAGAAGGACGCAAGAATAATCGACGTTACAGACAGAGCACTTCAGAAGGGCGATACAGCAGTATTTGACTTTGAAGGCTTCGTAGACGGTCAGCCTTTTGAGGGTGGCAAGGCAGAACACTTCTCACTCGAGATCGGCAGCGGTCAGTTTATCCCCGGCTTTGAGGACGGTATGGTAGGTCACAACATTGACGAAGAGTTTGATGTTAATGTTACATTCCCCGAGAACTACAACGCCGAGAACTTAAAGGGCAAGCCCGCAGTATTCAAGTGCAAGATCCACGAGATCAAGGCTAAGGAATATGCAGAGCTTGACGATGAATTTGCAAAGGACGTAAGCGATTTCGATACGCTTGACGAATTTAAGGCTGACATCAGAGCTAAGCTTGAAGAGAGCGCTAAGAATGCCGCTGACACAAAGCTTGACGCAGATATCACAGACGCTGTTATCGAGAAGCTTGAGGGCGAGATCCCCGATGCTATGATAAACAACCGTGTTGATGACCTCGTTCGTGACTGGGAATACAGAAACAGATACCAGGGTATCACAATAGCCGATTATCTGAAGTTCACAAACACAACTATCGAGCAGTTCAAGGAGAACTTCAAAGAGCCCGCCGCAAAGCAGGTCAAGCTCAGACTCGCTCTTGAGAAGATCGCTCAGATAGAGAACGTTAGCGTTACAGACGAGGACGTTGAGAAGGAATACGCTGAGATGGCTGAAAACTACAAGATGGAGCTTGATAAGGTAAAGGCTCTTGTTGCTGAGGACGCACTCAGAAAGGATCTTGAGGTTGAAAAGGCATTCGACATCGTTCGCGAGAGTGCAGACGTAACCGAAGTTACTGAATAATTTAGTTTTACAATCGGGAGCTTTCTGTGTCATTATAGAAAGCTCTTTATTGTCTGTATGAAATTAAGAAAGGCAGGAGTTTTATGAGTTTAGTACCGACCGTCATTGAACAGACAGGCAGAGGAGAGAGAGCATACGACATTTTTTCAAGACTGCTTAACGACAGAATTATCATGCTTAACGAAGAAGTAAACAATGTTACTGCGGGACTTGTTGTTGCACAGTTACTGTTTCTTGAAGGACAGGATCCGGATAAGGATATCAGCCTTTATATCAACAGCCCCGGCGGTTCTATATCTGCCGGCATGGCAATATATGACACAATGAATTACATCAAGTGTGATGTATCCACAATCTGTGTAGGTATGGCGGCTTCTATGGGCGCATTCCTGCTTTCAAGCGGCGCTAAGGGCAAGCGTTTCTGCCTGCCGAACTCGGAAGTTATGATACACCAGCCCCTTATAAGCGGCGGACTGAGCGGTCAGCAGACCGATATCACGATCCACGCAAAGTATCTTGAAAAGACAAGAGAAACGCTTGAAAAGATAATGGCAGACAACTGTGGCAAGAGCTATGAACAGCTCCACAAGGACTGCGAAAGAGATAATTTCCTTTCAGCAGAAGAGGCTTGTGCTTACGGTCTTGTTGACAAGGTAATTGCAAAGAGATAATCAGTTGAAAGGAAATTAACCAATGCTTAGATGCAGTTTCTGTGAAAGAACCGAAGATCAGGTAGAGCGAATCATATACGGCGCAAGCGGCTGTATATGCAACGACTGCATAGTGGCATCATATCAGATGCTTATGGAGCAGGAGGGCAAGGCAGGATCAAAAAAGTCTAAAGTCAAGCATGAGGAAGAGCATGAGCTTATCAAGCCGGTTGATCTCAAGGCGATACTTGATAAATATATTGTCGGTCAGGACGAAGCCAAGAAGACGATCTGCGTTTCCGTATACAATCATTATAAAAAGAATTTTTGCGGTGATGATGAAAAAGCAGATGAGATAGAGCTTCAGAAGAGCAATGTGCTTCTGCTCGGTCCTACCGGAGTAGGAAAGACGATGATAGCGCAGACGCTCGCTAATGTGCTCAAAGTACCGTTTGCTATTGCAGACGCAACAACGCTCACTCAGGCAGGATATGTCGGAGAGGACGTTGAGAATGTTCTGTTAAGGCTTATTCAGGCTGCCGACTATGATATCGAAGCAGCTGAACACGGTATCATATATATTGATGAGATAGACAAGATAACCAGAAAGTCCGAGAACACATCGATCACCCGTGATGTAAGCGGTGAGGGTGTACAGCAGGCACTGCTCAAGATAATTGAGGGCACTGTGTCGAATGTGCCTCCGCAGGGTGGCAGAAAGCACCCCAATCAGGAGTTTATCCAGATAAACACGAAGAATATCCTGTTTATCTGCGGCGGTGCTTTTGAAGGTATCGATAAGCTGATAATGCAGAGAACAAGCTCATCTGCACTCGGCTTCGGTGCGGATGTCAAGAGCAAGCAGGAAAATAAGATCAACGAGGCGCTCCATCAGGTTGAACCCGAGGATCTTGTAAAGTTCGGCATTATCCCCGAGCTTGTCGGCAGACTTCCTGTTATTGCGGTGCTTGATGACCTTGATGAGGATGCACTTGTGAAGATACTGTCAGAGCCTAAGAACGCTATTTTGAAGCAGTATAAGTATATGTTCTCTCTGGACGATATCGAGCTTGAGATAACCGACGATGCTATGCGTGCTATAGCTAAGAAAGCAGCAGAGAGAAAGACAGGCGCAAGAGGACTGAGAACAGTGGTGGAAGAAGCGCTTTCTGATACTATGTTTGACGCTCCGAGCGATGAGAGTATAACAAAGGTCGTACTCACAGGCGAATGCGTTACCGAGGGCAAGAAGCCTGAAATAATCAGAGATGCGAATGTCGCAAAGATGAGAAGAAGTGCGGAGAAGAAAGCACTTAAGAAGAACGCAGGCTGAACGACGGCAGATTAAAAGCTATAAATGCAATGCAGTCCCGACACCGTTTTCTGTGCCGGGCTGTATCTGTTTTACGTTTGCAGCAGAAAAAAGCCGCAACGCAATAAATAATAAAATTTTTAAAAATGGTATTTACAAAAGCAACTTTGTATGCTATAATATCTTTGTTGTGCACTGCACACGATCAATTCTTGTCTTGGCTTTGTGGAGAATGCTCTTTATGAGAAACACCGTTTCCCGCCGCTATGACAAAGAAAATATTTTTAAGAGGTGTAACCATGCTTTTAAAGGAAGAAAAGACAGCGGTTATCGAAGCTAACCGCACACATGAGAACGACACAGGTTCTCCCGAAGTACAGATCGCTATTCTCACAAAGAGAATAAACGACTTAACCGAACACTTAAAGACTCATAAGAAGGATCACCACTCACGCCGTGGTCTTCTTAAGATGGTTGGTCACAGACGTAATCTGTTAAACTACCTCGCTAAGAAGGATATCGAACGCTACCGTGCAATAGTAGCAAAGCTCGGTCTTCGTAAGTAAGAGTTCAAAAAAGGGCAGGGCATTTTTGTTCTGCCCTTTAACCCTTATTTCAGACATCATTTTCTGACGTAAAGAGAAGCAGTGCAGTCAGCAATAAATTGAACGGAATAGTGCTATTCCGCTGAATTTATTGCTAACGCTGTTTCTCTTAAAATAAAACAGGAGGAACAATATGTTCGAGAATTACAAAACATTCAAAACGACATTTGCAGGCCGTGAGCTTATGGTCGAAACCGGTAAGGTATGCGGACTTGCAAACGGTTCTTGCTGGGTTCACTATGGCGAAACAGTCGTAATGGTAAACGTTACAGCAAGTGCAAAGCCCAGAGAGGGCGTTGACTTTTTCCCTCTCGCAGTAGATTATGAAGAAAAGCTCTATGCAGTTGGAAAGATCCCCGGCGGCTACTTAAAGAGAGAGGGCAGACCCAGCGAAAAGGCTATCCTCAATTCACGAGTTGTTGACCGTCCCATGCGTCCTCTGTTCCCTAAGGATATGAGAAATGACGTTGCTATCGTTATGACGGTTCTCGCAGTAGATCCCGAAACACAGCCTGAGATCATCGCTATGATCGGTGCTTCTATCGCGGTTTCTATCTCAGATATTCCGTGGAACGGTCCTATCGGCGGTATCTCTGTAGGTCTTGTTGACGGTGAGATTGTTCTTATGCCTGATGCAGAGCAGAGAGCAAAGTCGGATCTTCAACTGACTGTTGCGTCAAGCGAGAAGAAGGTAGTAATGATCGAAGCCGGCGCAAACGAAGTTGACGATGACACAATGCTCAAGGCTATTATGGCAGGTCACGAAGAGATCAACAAGTCACTTATCCCCTTCATCAAGCAGATTCAGGCTGAGATTGGCAAGCCTAAGTTCAGCTTCCCCTCAATGGAGGTAGATCACGATCTGTTCGAGGCCATTCAGAGCAAGTACACAGAGCAGGTTAAATTCGCTCTTGATACTGACGACAAGAATGTCCGTGAGGAGCGTTTACAGCCTATAAAGGACGCTATCCACGCAGAGTTTGACGAGCAGTACCCCGACAAGGCTGCTATGATAGACGAGTGCATCTACAAGCTTCAGAAGTTCATCGTAAGACGTTGGCTGTTAGACGAGCAGAAGCGTGTTGACGGCAGAGGTATGGATGAGATGCGTCCTCTCGCCGCAGAAGTAGGACTTCTTCCCAGAGTACACGGTTCCGGTCTGTTTACCCGCGGTCAGACACAGGTTATGACTATCACGACCTTAGGTCCTGTAAGCGACAGCCAGAAGCTTGACGGCATAGATGAAGAAGAAACAAAGCGTTATATGCACCACTACAACTTCCCTGCATACTCTGTTGGTGAAACAAAAGCAAGCAGAGGACCCGGCAGACGTGAGATAGGTCACGGTGCACTTGCGCAGAGAGCGCTTGAACCTGTTATCCCTCCCGTTGAAGAGTTCCCCTATGCAATAAGACTTGTATCCGAGGTGCTTTCCTCTAACGGTTCTACATCACAGGCTTCTATATGCGGTTCTACACTTTCGCTTATGGATGCAGGCGTTCCGATAAAGTCACCCGTTGCGGGTATTTCATGCGGCCTTATCACAGAAGGTGACCGTTGGATGACAATGGTTGATATCCAGGGTCTTGAAGATTTCTTCGGCGATATGGACTTCAAGGTTGGCGGTACACACAAGGGTATCACAGCTATCCAGATGGATCTTAAGATCGACGGACTTACACCCGAGATCATCAAGGATGCATTTGCAAAGACACACAAGGCAAGAGATTATATACTTGACGAAATCATGCTCAAGGCTATCCCCGAACCTCGTCCCACCGTCAACAAATACGCTCCCAAGATGCTCAACTACAAAGTACCCGTTGACAAGATCAGAGAAGTTATCGGTACAGGCGGCAAGGTTATCCAGAAGCTCTGCGCTGATTACGAGGTCAAGATCGATATTGATGAAGAGGGTAACGTATTCATCTGCGGTCAGGATCTTGAAAAGGCTCAGAACTGCATAGCGATGATAAAGGCTATAACATCTCCTCCGGAGGTCGGCGCTATTTACAAGGGCAAGGTAGTTCGCATAATGAACTTCGGCGCATTTGTTGAGATTGCTCCCGGCAAGGACGGTATGGTTCACATCTCAGAGCTTGAAAACAGAAGAGTTGAAAAGGTTGAAGATGTTGTTTCTATCGGCGATGAGATAATCGTTAAGGTTCTCGACATTGACAATCAGGGTAAGATCAGACTTTCAAGAAAGGCTGCACTTGCTGAAATCGAAGCCAAGAAGAAAAACGGCTGATAAAAGCTTAGAATTGATAAAACAGACCTGTGGGATACTCCCGCAGGTCTTTTTATGTGCATTTTCGGCTTGCAATGACACGTTGTTTGTGATATACTTATACTGTATCATTATGCGATAACAGCGTACTTTGCTGTATATTTTCAGCTCTTTTGCAGAAAATATCAAGAGAAAATTTCAGCAAAGGAGCAGGTTTATGAATAAAGATAACAGCATAAATGATGAACGACCCGACGAAGAAAATGAAGAGCAGGTAACTGCGGATCAGCCGTCTGATAACGGCGTATTTGCTTCTGCCAATGCGGAGCATAACATACACTGCCTTAATGTCATAGGTCAGATCGAGGGGCACTATATCCTACCGCCGCAGAACAAAACAACAAAATATGAGCATATTATGCCGGCTCTTGTGGCTATTGAGCAGGATATGAGCATAGAGGGACTGCTTATAATACTCAATACCGTCGGAGGAGATGTCGAGGCGGGCCTTGCCATATCGGAACTTATCGCAGGAATGTCGAAGCCCACGGTTTCGATAGTAGTCGGCGGCGGTCACTCGATAGGTGTACCGCTTGCGGTAAGTGCAAGAAAGAGCTTTATTGTGCCGTCTGCAACAATGACTATACACCCCGTCAGAATGAACGGGCTTTTGCTCGGCATACCTCAGACGTTATCGTATTTTGAGCGTATGCAGGAGAGGATAATCAACTTTGTCAGTAAGAACAGCGATATAAAGCCCGAACGTTTCAGAGAGCTTATGATGAAGAAAGATGAACTTGTTATGGACGTGGGTTCGGTGCTTGACGGTGAAACGGCCGTCAACGAAGGGCTTATTGACAGCCTCGGAGGACTCAGTGACGCGGTGCAGTGCCTGTATTCGCTTATCGAAAATAACGGCTCTGCTAAAAGTAAGAAAGATACAGCTTCAGATCCGACTGCAGATAAAAAGAAAACCCCTTCATCATCAAAAAAATCAGTACGAAGCACACGGGAAAAGGGGAAAGTTACAGCTAAGGTCAGCACTTTCAGGGAATATCACCCGGGTGGTGCGGAAGCTAAGTCTATGCGGGGTACTGCAAATGTTTCAGACCGTTATTGATGAATACGAAGTGTTCGGCGGCGCTATGCAGTATGATAACAATGCCTATTATGCCATAGACGGCTGTGTGTTTTCATACAGTATAAATGCTGATGCAAATCATACCGAGCTATCGACTGAGCCCGGTTCATATCTCAGGTTTACGGAAATATCGATTTAGTCATTCCGGGCTTATGCCCGTACATATAATATAATAACATGCCGGAAGGCACTACAGATTGGAAAGGAACAAAAGAAAAAATGGAGTACATAAGTATAATTATTCAAGGCATTATCCAGGGACTTACCGAGTTTCTGCCGGTATCAAGCTCGGGTCACTTATCTGTGGCACAACATTTTATGAATGTCGGTGAAAACAGTCTTATAACCTCGGTAATTCTGCACCTTGGCACTCTGCTTGCGGTATTTATAGCATTCTTTCCGACTATATGGGGAATGATAAAGGAGTTTTTCCTTACAATAAAGGATATATTCACAGGAAAATTCTCATGGAAGAATATGAACGCAAACAGACGTATGATGTTTATGGTCATAATCTCTACGGCTATGCTTGTGCCGGTGTACTTCTTCAAAGACTTTTTTACAGGTTTTGAGGGGGATAACGATATCATTTTTGAAGGTGCGGCATTCCTTTTCACGGCACTGCTCCTGTTCATGTCCGATAAGTGTGTCAAAGGCAACAAGACGGGTGATAAGATGAAGGTAGCCGATGCTGTTGCAGTCGGCGCTATGCAGTGTGTAGCGCTGTTCCCCGGTGTTTCGCGCTCCGGTTCTACAACAGCGGCAGGTCTTTTCTGCGGACTTACAAAGGAAACCGCAGTCACATTCTCATTTATACTCGGCATACCCGCGATACTCGGCGGCAGTGTGCTTGAAATTGGCAGTGCGCTTAAGAGTGATATTCAGCTTGATTGGGTTCAACTGGGCATAGGCTTTGCAGTTTCGGCAGTTGTCGGATTGCTTGCTATCGCACTTGTAAAGTGGCTCTTAAAGAAGGACAGATTCAAGATCTTCGGCTTCTATACAGCAATACTCGGTGCGGCGTGCATAGCGGTAGGAATATATGAGCTTGTTACCGGTACGCGTATTATGATCGTTATCTGATAAACAGAAATTTCATTTTATCCGACAAAATCAATGGGAGAAAGGATGTAGTAAATGGCTGCAAAAAGAAATATAAATGCAGATACGGCTAAGGATACGGCAAAGACAACCAAAAGGCAAAGCAATGCCGAAAAGAAGCAACAGGAATATCTGGAGCGGCGCAAGGAAGAAATGGAAAAAGAGCAGCGCTCAAAAAGGCGCAGAAGCTCGATAATCCTTTTTGCCATCGGCGTTTTGTTACTTCTGTTTACGATTATCGGACTGATTAGCGGTATGAGCAGAAGTGAGGGTGACAGCCTCAATATGCTTGACATGATCTATTCGTTCCTTTGCGGAGTGTTCGGTTTTACGGTGTTCTTTACAGGTCCTATAGTGATATATGTTGCGGTATTGATAGCGACCGACAAGAGCAGAACGAGTATTTTCACAAAAGTATTGCAGCTATCCGGCGGAATAATAATACTCAGCACAGCTATTCAGATAATATTTGTAGGTTCGGTCGGAAAGGGTACAACAAACTTTTTTGGTGCGATAGGCAGTCTTTACACTGACGGTGTAAATCTTATCGGCGGCGGTATAATAGGCGGACTTCCTGCGTGGGCGCTGCTCTTGTTCGGAAATATCGGCGCAATAGTGATAATAATACTTATAGCTTTTGTATTTGTTATGCTCATAAGCAGAAAATCTCTTATGGATTTTCTCGGTGCTGTCGGAAAGCCCGTAAAAAAGGCGGCTGTTACCGCTAAGGAAAAGCACGCACAGCATAAAGAGGAGATAGAAGCGTTCAGGCGTGAGCAGGAGCAGCTAAGGCTTCAGGCAGAAAGTGAAAACAAGGAACGTCTTGCTCAGCTTGAGATGAATGCTGTCGGAAGTGAAAAAACAACGCTTAAGGACAGACAGAAAGAAAATATCGAAGAGCAGAAAAAAGACAGCGATAATTTCATCAACGAGCTTAACAATTATAACGGTATTGTATCTCCTAAGCCTGAAGAGGCAGTGCAGCACAGCAACGAAGTTCTACCCGATATAGCACCTGAGAGCGACATACATACTTCGTGCGAAAAACTTCCCGACCTGCCTGATACCTCGGTGACCGGCACGGATAATGCTGTCGCAAATGCGGCTTTTGAAAAGCAGAAAAGCGCATTTACAGAAGAAACAAAAGATACTGCCGCAGTCGCTGACGAATATCCGCCTTTGCCTGATTATCCTCCGGAGGAGGTTAATCCCGTTGAAGCAGCTCTCAATTCGTTCATAGAAGAAACAAACGGCGAACAGGAAGCAATAAGACAGCGCGAGGAGCAGTTTGTAAGCGACGTAAGCGCGCCTGCTTTACAGTCCGAAGAGCCGCCCGCCGAAGAAAAAGCCGCCGGGAATGACGGCGTTAAGCAGTCGGGCGAGGACGCAGAGAACAAGCTGTATACCGTTACGATAGACCCTGACGATCACCCGCTCCCGCCGACTGCTTTGCTAGATGAGATAATGCCCGGCAAGGCACAAGAGGATATTGACAGGGAGCTTGAAACCAATGCTACGACCATTGTAGAGGCACTGAGGAGCTTCGGGGTTCAGACTAAGTGTATCGGTACTTGCCGAGGACCTTCTGTAACCAGATATGAATTACAGCCTGCGGCAGGCGTTAAGATTTCCAAGATCACGGGACTTGCCGATGATATAGCGCTTAATCTTGCGTCATCGGGCATTCGTATTGAAGCTCCGATACCGAATAAGCCTGCAGTTGGCATAGAGGTGCCGAATAAGATAAGAGATACCGTGCCGTTCAGACAGCTTATCGAAAGCCCTGAGATTGCTGAGAAAAAGAGCAAGCTTGCGGCGGTGCTCGGTAAGGATATCTCGGGTGAGATAGTGATCGCCGATATTGCCGAAATGCCGCATCTGCTTATTGCGGGTACTACAGGTTCAGGTAAATCGGTATGTGTAAACTCGATAATAATGTCGATACTGTTCAGAAGCAAGCCCGAAGAAGTGCGCTTTATAATGATAGACCCGAAAGCGGTCGAATTTATGGCATATAACGGCATACCGCACCTTCTTATTCCTGTTGTGACAGATCCGAAAAAAGCCGCCGGAGCTCTTAATTGGGCGGTAGGCGAGATGCTGAAAAGATACAGTATGTTCTCGGAATATAACGTGCGTAACATTCACGGTTTTAATTCGCTTGCGGATAAAGACCCTGAGATGAAGAAGATGGAACAGATAGTTATCTTTATTGATGAGCTTGCCGATCTTATTATGGCATCTAAGAATGAGGTCGAGGACAGCATATGCCGACTTGCACAAATGGCGCGTGCCGCCGGTATGCATCTTGTTATCGCCACACAGCGTCCGACAGTAGATGTCGTTACCGGTCTTATCAAGGCGAATATACCCAGCCGTATCGCACTTAAAGTCAGCTCGGGTACTGACAGCCGTGTAATTATGGACGAGCAGGGTGCGGAAAAGCTTCTCGGTAAGGGTGATATGTTGTTCAAGTCTGTTTCTATGCCTAAGCCTACACGAGTGCAGGGCTGCTGGATATCCGACAAGGAGGTCGAGCGCGTAGTTGACTTTCTCAAGAATAAATTTGAGCTTGATTATGACGATGACGTAATCAAAGAGGTCGAGCGTCAGGCTGAGCTTGTCAAGGGCAACGATAAGTCGTCGGAGAGCTCCGGCTTTGAAAGCGGTGATATCGATGTCAGCGATGATAAGCTGGAAGATGCTATCCGCATTGTTGTTGAGAACGGTCAGGCGAGTGTAAGCACACTTCAGAGAAAGCTTAAGCTCGGGTTCGGCAGAGCTGCAAGGCTTGTCGATGTTATGGAAGAGATGGGTATTGTAGGACCGTCGCAGGGCAGTAAGCCGCGAGAGGTGCTTATGACAAAGGAACAGTATTACGAGCGCCAGATGAATAAACAACAGTGATTTTTGTGACGTTATCTAAGGCTTGCGCTTATGCATAGGTTGCAGGCTTACAACGAATACATTTAACTCAAACGGTCATAAACCGGGAAAGGAATTTAATATGATAGCACTTATTACGGGCGCAAGCTCCGGAATTGGCAGAGAAATGGCTAAGAACCTTGCAACAAGAGGAGTAAACCTTATACTTGTAGCAAGGAGAACGGAGAGACTTTTAGCTCTTAAGGAAGAGATCATATACAATTGTCCCGAAATAAAGGTCAAGACGATAACCGCCGACCTTTCTAAAGAAGAACAATGCTTTGAACTTTATGACAGGGTAAAGGACTATAAGATCGATTTTCTGTTTAATAATGCGGGATTTGGTCTGTATGGCTCTTTCCTTGAAACGAACCTTGATGATGAGCTTTCTATGATCAATGTCAATATCAAGGCTGTTCATATCCTGACTAAGCTCTTCCTGCGTGATTTTGCGAAGAGAAACAGCGGATATATTCTTAACACCGCGTCTGTAGCAGGCTTTATGGCAGGACCTCTGCTTGCGACATACTATGCGACAAAGAACTATGTCGTACAGCTGACAAAGGCTATATATGAAGAGCTCAGGAGCACGGGCAGCAGAGTAGTGATAAGTGCACTTTGCCCGGGTCCTGTAGATACCGAGTTCAACAGTGTTGCAGGCGTAAAGAGCTTCGGTATCCCGAGTGAAAATGAGGCTTATGTTGCAGACTATGCTATTGAGCGCCTTTTATGCGGCGATCTGCTGATCATCCCGGGCGTTACCACCAAGGCGGCTGCGGCAGGCTCAAGATTTGCCCCGACAAAGCTCCTTCTAAGAACTGTGAGAACATTACAGGAACAGAAGAACAAGTAAAGAAAGAAAAAATATAATGTGAGGAACTATGGCATATACTACCGATTTTGAGAAGCTGAAAGAACAGCTGAATTATAAACCCGATCCGACAAAGCTTGTTTCAAAGCAGGCAAGCGAAAACACCGTAAAGCTTTTTGACTATCTTAAGAGCATATATGGCAAAAAGCACCTTGCAGGTCAGCAGTATCTGCAAAGCGACGAGGTCGAGGATCTTGTCTATTACCGCCTTACAGGCAAGCTCCCGGCTGTGAGAGGTTATGATTTTATGGGAGTAAGCTCCTGTAAGAAAACCGATGATCAGGTTGACAGAGCCATAAAGTGGGCTACCGAGTGCGGCGGTATTGTTACAATGTGCTGGCACTGGTACGCTCCGAATGATATGAACGATTACTCCAAAGGCTCATCGTTCTACTACAAGACGACCGGCTACGATCACAAGACCTGCTTTGATCTGTGCAAGGGTGTGACAGAGGGCACGGAGGAATATGAGTTTATTATCCGTGAGATAGATATGGTGTCTGCCGAGCTTAAACGTATGGCTGATCTGGATATACCTGTGCTGTGGCGACCTCTGCATGAAGCTAACGGCAACTGGTTCTGGTGGGGAAATCACGATGAAAAGCACCGCGAAGCCTATAAGAAGCTGTGGTATATGATATTTGACCGTATGGAAAACTATCATAAGCTGTCTAACCTTATATGGGTGTGGAACGGTCAGGACAAGTGTATGGAGGTAGACCCCAACACATTCGATATCTGCGGAGATGATATTTATTCCGTAAAGGAATATGACCATTCTTCCCAGAAGAAGAGATTTGAATATATGACGGAGCTTGCACACGGCAAGCTGATAACATTGTCAGAGTGCGGCTATATTCCTGAACCCGATGAGATGAAAAAGGACAACGCCATGTGGCTGTGGTGGCTTCCGTGGTGGGGCGAGTTCGTCTATAAGCGTGACGGCTACAAGCCTGTTTTCGATAAAGACGGCTATACGGTGATAAACGAAAAATACATGACGGAAGATTTTATGAAGCGCGTTATGTCGCATCCCGATGTAATTATGCGTGAGGATCTGCCGTGGTACGACAAGGATAAGCATAAGTTCCCCGATGCGCTTTTGACAAATCTTGAGAGGATAAAAAGCAAATGAGAAAGGCGCTCACGGTATTATTTGCCGTAATTTTTGCCGCAACGCTCTGCGGCTGTGCCAATGATGTTTCTTCCTCTGTACAGCAGGCGGAAAGCTCCTCCCGTTCGTCTACAAAATGGACGGTAACAGAAGTGGCAGACGATGATATTTCCTGCGAGGGTCTGGTGCTCACTGCGCTGAATGCGGGAAATTTCCCGGAGATGGTAAAGGCAACGGACAGCACACTGCTTGATACGATAATGGATTTCAGCAAATACGGAATTACCGATTACTGTGTATATCAGCAGGCGATAAGCGTTGAGCTGTCGGAGGTAATTGCGGTGCGTGCAGTTGATACGGACGGAGTATATGACGCTCTCCAAATCAGGAAAGAAAGCTTGATAAAGCAATTCGGAACATATCCTGAGCAGGCAAAGAATGCCGAGCAGACAGTAGTATTCAAAAAGGGCGATCTGTGCTTTCTGATAGCATCGGAAGAGCCAATTACAGCTGAAAGGGCTATCCTTGATAAGCTTAAGGCTGACAGCGCAAATTCATCTGTATCCGAGGGTTAGCATATGTATCTTCTTTTGCTTGCGGTAATATATATCGCGTTTATAAGCTTAGGGCTTCCCGATTCGCTTCTCGGCTCGGCATGGCCCACGATAAGGGCGGCATTTGATGTACCGCTGTCGTATATGGGCTTTGTGTCGATGATAATTTCGGGCGGCACTATAATATCGGGGCTTATGTCGGAGCGGCTTACAAAATGGCTCGGAACTAAGGTAGTAACAACAGTCAGTGTACTGCTGACGGCTGTCGCGCTTTTCGGCTTTTCCACTGTGAGCGGATTTTATCAACTGTGCCTGTGGGGTATACCATATGGACTCGGCGCGGGAGCGATCGATGCGGCACTCAATAACTATGTAGCCTTGCATTACAGCTCGCGGCATATGAGTTGGCTTCACTGCTTCTGGGGTGTCGGAACGATAGTAAGCCCGTACATAATGAGTATGGCGCTGAACTACAGCACTTGGTCGGATGGCTACAGGTGGGTATCGTTCATACAATTCGGCATAGTGCTGATACTCGTTTTTTCTCTCCCTCTATGGAAGATAAATGACAAGAAAACCGAGGTGAGCGGGAAAGAGAGCAAGCCGCTTATCGGAATAAGAGGTGCGCTTAAAATCAGGGGCGTACCTTTTCTGCTGACAGGATTTTTCGCTTATTGCGCCGCCGAAGCTACCGCTATGCTGTGGGCAAGCAGCTACCTTGAAAGCGTTGCGGATCTTCCTAAGGACGAGGCGGCGGCGCTCGGCTCACTGTTCTTTATCGGAATTACCGCGGGAAGGTTTTTGTCGGGCTTTATTTCGGACAAGCTCGGCGACAATCGTATGATAAGGCTGGGCACGGGTGTTGCGATATTCGGCGTTGTGCTGATAGCTATCCCGACCTTTGTTACGGCGGTGGCGGGCTTTGTAATAATCGGGCTTGGCTGTGCGCCTGTCTATCCGTGCATTATTCACTCCACGCCGTATAACTTCGGCGCGGAGAACTCTCAGGGTATTATCGGGATACAGATGGCGAGCGCCTATGTCGGCTCAACCTTTATGCCGCCGCTGTTCGGCGTTATCGCGAACGGTATCAGTTTAAGGCTTATGCCGGTATTCCTTGCGTTTTTCTTTGTGTTGTTGCTTGTTATGATAGGGCAGACGGAGAAAAGGTGTAAGAAGTAACCGCAGATTTTCTGCGGTTGCTTTTTTTCGCCCCGCTACTTGAAAAACCGACAGAAAAATGCTATAATTATAAAGATTTATCGGCGGTTATTTTCAGCCTGTCGATTGGAAATAAACGGGTAGAACCGTAGGAAAGGTATAGATTTTATGTTAGACACAATGAAAGGTCTTAAGCGCACCCATTATTGCGGTGAGGTCGAGGGGATAGGCAATACGGTTACAGTTGCCGGATTTGTACAGAGAGTAAGAGATAAGGGAAGCCTTATGTTCGTTGATCTGCGGGATCGCACGGGAATAGTTCAGCTTGTATTTGACGATACTACCGAACCTGCTGTTTTTGAAAAGGCTAAACAGATAAAGAGCGAATATGTGCTTATGGTGCAGGGACTTCTGCGTGAAAGAGAGAGCAAAAATAACGATATAAAGACAGGTAACGTTGAGATACTGGTTACCGACCTGCGCATACTTTCAATGGCGCAGACAACACCGTTTGAGATAGTAAACGATACAAAGACAAATGAGGAGCTCCGCCTTAAGTACCGATATCTTGATCTTCGCAGAAAGAAGTTACAGGATAACCTTATAATGCGTCACAAGATAGCAAAGACAGCGCGTGAGTATTTTTATGATAACGGCTTTCTTGAAATAGAAACACCTATGATGATGAAGTCTACTCCCGAGGGTGCAAGAGATTACCTTGTACCGTCAAGAGTTCACGAGGGAAAGTTCTATGCGCTTCCCCAGTCGCCCCAGATATATAAGCAGTTACTGATGATCTCGGGCTTTGACCGTTATATCCAGCTTGCAAGATGCTTCAGAGATGAGGATCTGCGTGCGGACAGACAGCCCGAGTTCACACAGATAGACCTTGAAATGTCATTTATGGACGTTGATGAGATACTTGAACTTACAGAGGGCTTTATCAGGAAGCTGATGAAGGATGTTCTTGATGTTGATATCACAACTCCGCTCCCCAGACTGACATATAACGACGCTATGTCACGTTATGGCTCGGATAAGCCCGATACACGCTTCGGAATGGAGATACAGGATCTGTCCGATATTGTTAAGGATACCGAGTTTTCCGTATTCTCCTCGGCAATTGCCGCAGGCGGAAGTGTAAGAGCTATCGTTGCAAAGAACGCCGCAGGCATTCTCACAAGAAAAGAGATCGACAAGCTGACCGAGTTCTCAAAGGGTATCGGCGCTAAGGGTCTTGCTTATATCCGTTGGAATGATGATGCGCCGAACTGCTCGTTTGCAAAATTCCTCAAAGAGGGCGAGCTTGACGCTATCCTTTCGCACCTCGGCTGTGAAAAGGGAGATGTAGTGCTGATTGTTGCCGATAAGAACAAGGTTACGCTCCCTGTACTCGGTGCTCTGCGTCTTAAGGTCGGCAAGCAGATAGGCATTGTACCCGACAGCGGCTACAATTTCTTATGGATAACCGAGTTTCCGTTCTTTGAGTGGGACGATGAATCGGAAAGCTGGCTTGCTATGCACCACCCATTCACGATGCCTATGGAAGAGTGCCTTGAATACCTTGACACCGACAAGGGCAAGGTAAGAGCAAAGGCTTACGACCTAGTTCTTAACGGCATCGAGCTTTGCAGTGGTTCTATCCGTATAACCGACCCTGAGCTTCAGGAGAGAATGTTCAGACTGCTCGGTCTTACAGATAAGGAAATTGAAGAGAAATTCGGCTTCCTTGTTGACGCATACAAGTATGCCGCACCTCCGCACGGTGGTCTTGGTATAGGTCTTGACAGGCTTTCGATGCTCCTTTGCGGTGCAGACAGCCTGAGAGATGTAGTTGCATTCCCGAAGGTAAAGGACGCAAGCGAGCTTATGTCGCAGTGCCCGTCAGTAGTTGACGATAAGCAGCTTGAGGAGCTTCATATAAGAACGGTTGTTTCCGATAAGCAATAAATCGTCCAAGCCATTACTGAGAAAGCATACGAGGAAATGTAAATGAATAAAGCATCATCTGCCGCCGCTAAAAAAAACAACGGCATACAAAGAAGCTTAAGACACTGTGTAGAGCTTGTATTCTGTATAACTGCAGTAATGATACTGCTCCTGACGTATTTTACATCGATAACGAATGCGATAAACAGCAAGCACAGCATATTCGTTGCGCAGACATCCAAGAGAGCCTCTGACATAACGGCATGGTTCGATAAGCATTTATGATGGATAACTTAGCAGAGGCTGTTGACAGCGGTAAATACGATGCCGATAATTTCGACAAGGCTTATGGTTTTCTTGTCGATATGCAGTCGGTTTCAGACGAGGTATATGTGTTCTACATCGGAAAGTCGGATAAATCATCTGTATTCTCTGACGGCTGGGATGCTGCCGCAGAAAATTACGACCCTACCGACCGTGACTGGTACACAAAGGCGGTTGAAGCTAAAAAGACGGTTGTTTCCGATCCGTATATCGATGTCAAGACAAAAGAGCTTGTAATAACGCTTTCAAAGCCGATATTCCACGATAACGGCGATATTTCGGTAGTTGCCGCCGATATCTTTGTAACGTCTGTCATTGATATAGCAAAGTCCAATGTCAACGGCGGATATTACCCGATACTTATCGACGCCGCAGGAGATATAGTTGTACATAGGAATGATGCATATCTTCCTTATGTAGATAATGATGAAAGCGAACATTATACAAAGGCTTCCGATACGAGTATTGCGGCGATTGTCGGAAATGAGAACGGAAGGATATATACAGGCACAGATGAAAATGGTCAGCTTTCAATCTATGCAAAGGAAAACGTCGGCGGCTATGGATGGACAATAATTTACGCACAGGACACATATACTTTCTATTTTAGCGAGATGTGGCTGGTTATAATATTCATCTCAGTACTTGTCATACTTACTGTGATAAGCACGATTGTACTTAACATTCAGATAAACCGTAAGCTTAAACCAATGAGCGAAATCAATAAGGCGGCTGATTCGATGAAGAACGGTCAGCTGTCATATAAGAGCGGATATCGCAAAAACGATGAGATCGGCTCTGCCTGCTTAGCTATTGAAGAAGCTAACGGAATGCTGAAAAGCTACGTTTCCGATATTGACAGAAAGCTAGGTCTTATGGCTGATGGCAGCTTTAATAACGAGATAACATTGCAATATAACGGGGATTTTGCCGATATAAAAGCTTCAATGATAAAGATACAGAGCGCACTTAAAGATACGCTCACACAGATTGAAACAGCGGCAGGTCAGGTATCAGAGGGTTCTGCACAGCTTGCGGCAGGCGCACAGGAGCTTTCTGACGGTGCGGCTATGCAGGCGGGAGCTATCGATACGCTTTCGTCAAACTGTGAGCTTGTATCCGGAAACGTAAAGACCACAGCCGACAATGCAAATCGCGCAAATGTGATAGTGACTGAGATGGGCGAAAAGGTAAATCTCTGTAATGACAGTATGAACAAGCTTTCAGCGGCTATGCAGGAGATCGGCGACAAGTCGGGAGAGATCAAAAAGATTATTCAGACGGTCGAGGATATTGCATTCCAGACAAATATACTCGCGCTCAATGCTGCTGTCGAGGCGGCAAGAGCCGGTGAGGCAGGCAAGGGCTTTGCGGTCGTTGCCGATGAAGTAAGAAACCTTGCGGGCAAAACCGCAGATGCGGCGGCGCTTACATCACAGCTTATAGAACATACTGTTGAGGCTGTCACAAACGGAACAGAGCTGACAACAGATACGGCAGACGCTATGGTAACGCTTGTAGACAGCGCTAACGAGGCTGTAAGCATTGTAAGCAGTATCACAGAAGACGCAAATGCCGAAAGCGAGGAGCTTGTGAAAATAACCGAAGGTGTTGAGCAGATAGCAAGCGTTATTCAACGCAATACCGCTACCGCGGAAGAAAGTGCAGCATCAAGTGAGGAGCTGAGCGGTCAGGCGGCATTACTGAAATCGCTTACCGATAGATTTGAACTTTGATAAATGAATAACTTACTGGGAACGCATGAGAGATCATGCGTTCTTTTTTTATACCCTCGCGCATAGACTTTACTAAACAAAAAAGACAAGCCGAAAGGATATGAAAAAATGATAGAAAGTAAAACAAATGAATATGACGTTGCAATTCGACCAATAGCGAGAGTTTTTCCCGCATTATGTTCTGTGCCGCAGTCGATAAAGCTTGTTGCCGAGGAGATACGGATAAAATGCGGCGTGCCGCTTATGATCCGTACAGGTGACCGAAATCATATTATGCAGGTCACTGCTGACAGTGCACTTATCAGTGAGTGTATCAGCGCAATTTGTCAGAACTCAGTCCATACATATGAAAAGGATATAGCAAACGGCTTTATAACGCTGTACGGCGGTCATAGGGCGGGTATTTGCGGAAGTGCCGTGTACAGCGGTGACAGACTGCACACAGTGAAGAATATCAGCTCCCTGAATATCCGCATAGCCAGACAGCACTATGGGGCGGCGAGGGACTTGCTACCGCTTTTTGATGATGTCGGCAGCAAGGGCCTGATGATAATCGGCAGACCGCTCAGCGGTAAGACTACGGTACTGCGCGATCTATGTCGGGGTATCGGCGGGCGGTTCAGGATATCGCTTATTGACGAACGACAGGAGATCGCGGCGGTGTATGACGGAAAACCATGCCTTGATGTAGGGCTTATGACGGACGTGTTCAGCGGTTACGGAAAGTCCGACGGCATAATAAGGGCGATAAGATGTATGTCGCCTGACTATATTGTGACCGATGAGCTCGGAGTGGACGCCGAAAGCATAAGACAGCTTATAAACTCGGGTGTCGGGCTTATTATGACGGCTCATGCGGACAGTATTGAAACCGCTTTAGCAAACGAGGGGATAAAAGCGATCGTTGACAGTGGAGCAATACAACATATTGCACTACTCCGGAATCATAGGATAACCGCCGTGAAGCAGATCATTACGCCCGAAGTTATGGCGGAGTGCACGTTATGATAAGCATTGTCATATTTATGCTTACAACACTCAGCGGTGCGGCTGTGGGAGCGTATTTTTCGGACAGACTGTCACAACGTTGCGAGGTTATATCGGCGTACATCTCGCTTTTTCGGAATATGACGGCTTATGTCACTTATAACGGATATAAGCTTGACGAAATGCTGAAAGCGCAGTGCAAAACATCACGTTGTTATATTTCGGACAAACTGATAGCAGTCTGCGAAAGTGGCGGAAATATCAGCGAGGAGTGGGATGCTTGTGTGAACACAAGCGGCTGTCTGAAAGCGGAAGAAAGGAATATTTTATCAGAGCTTGGCAGAAATATCGGTAAAAGCAATACTGAGGGAGAAACTGCCGTTTTAGCTCTTGCACAGACAAGACTTGAGAGCGTGCTTGAAAGCGCAAGCGAAGAAAAAAAGCGCAAAGGCAGGCTTTACCGCACACTCGGGATAATGCTGGGAGCAGCGGTAGGTATAATGCTGATATAGAAAGCGGCGGTGTGATATGAATGTAGATTTTATTTTCAAGATAGCGGCGATAGGGATCGTCGTAGCCGTGTTAAATCAGCTTTTACAGCGCTCGGGCAGAGAAGAGCAGGCTATGATGACCACTATTGCGGGGCTTATTGTCGTGCTTATGATGATAGTGACAGAGATAAGCAACCTGTTTGATACGATAAAAAATATCTTCAATCTTTAGACTTCAAAAGGACGGGAATATGAACATTATCGCATTTGTCGGTGCGGGAATTATCGGCGCGGTGCTGTCGGTGGTGCTCAGGCAGTACAAGCCTGAGTTCAGCGTGTATATTACGCTTATCACGGGAATGCTTATGCTCGGTGCGGCGGTAACGGCGGTAAAGCCTGTTATAGAAACTATATCCGGCTACCTGCAGATAGCAGACCCCGATTCATCATATGCGGACGTGCTTGTGAAATCGCTTGCGGTCTGCTACATTACGCAGATGGCATCAGACAGCTGTGCAGACGCGGGTGAAAAGTCGATAGCCGCAAAGATAGAGCTTGCGGGAAAGTTTGCAATAGTATTGCTCGCACTGCCGGTGTTTGACCGCCTTACGGAAGTAATAAAACAGCTATTGCAGTGAGGAAATATGAAAGCAATTATAAAAATAATTACGGTGTTTGTCACGGCGCTTGTGATGCTTGCCGTGCCGTTTTGTGCGGGCGCGCAGGACAGCACGATACTTGACGGCTACAGCGCCGACATACCGCAGGAACTTGATCGACAGCTGTCGGCGGCGGGAATAACACCGCAAAGCATAGACAGTAATACATTGTCGCTCGATAAGGTGGTAAGCAATGTAACAGGTATGTTATGGGACAGCATACAAAGTCCGCTTAAGCTGCTTGTGTCACTTCTCGGCATTACGCTTCTTTGCAGTGCAGCAAATGTATTTGCCGATAATTCCGGCAATCTTAAGACCGTATTCTCGGTGGTATCGGTACTTGCGTGCAGCACTCTTACCGTTACAGCTGCGAGCGACTCACTGGCGGCGGCATCAAAGACGCTTGAGTCGGGCAGTGTGTTCCTTGCAAGCTTTATCCCCGCGTTTGCGGGAATACTCGCTACAAGCGGACACGTCACATCTGCCGCAATGTTCAATACCGTGGTAATGGGCGGCGCACAGTGCTTTACTCAGCTTGCGTCAAAGATACTTATGCCGGTGTCTATGAGTATACTCGGTGTATCGCTTGCAGGGAGCGTGTGCAGTGAGCTTAAGCTGTCGGCGCTTGCCGAAGCGGTAAAGAAAACAGTGATATGGATACTCGGACTTATTATGACGATATTCGTGGCACTGCTTGCGATGCAGAGCTTTATCACAGTACCGTCAGACAATGTCGGGCTCAAAGCCGCAAGGTTCACTGTGTCGAATGGTGTTCCGTTCATCGGCGGCGCTGTGTCAGATTCGCTGTCGGTGATGTACGGCGGTATAGGGCTTATCCGTAACAACTTCGGCGTGTTCGGGATAATAGTCGGCGGGGCGTTGATACTGCCGTCAATATTGTCGGTGCTGTGCTATAAGCTTGCGTTTTCGGTGGCGGCGGCGTTCAGTGACCTGTTCGGTATATCACAGCTCACGGGGCTTCTCAAGTGCGCCGAGGGGGTTAGCTCTATAATTATGGCGATGCTCGTATCGTTCCTGCTGATGGCGGTAATATCGATATCTCTTATGATATTTATGGCGGGAGGTGCGGTATGAACGAGATAAAGCAGGCGGCGCTCGGTATATGCGTGCTTGCCGCGGCGGCGGGGCTGCTCAGAATGCTGATACCGTGTGAAAAATACAAGTTGCAGATAACATTTGCGATAGCGTGTATTTTTTCGGTGTGCCTGATAAATTCGGTCACCGATGTTATCCCCGCACTTACCATAGAAACTAAGATCGCCGATATCCCTCAGGTGGATTTCAGCGATAAGCTTTCCGAGCAGGCACGCGTCACTGCGGCAAGAGCCGTCAGGGAAAAGGTCGAGGAGCTACTCACCTCGCACGGATTTGTTTACCGCAAGGTGTATATTACAGCGCATATTGACGGCGCGTTCTGCATATCTATTAGTGAGGTCGAGCTTGTATTTGATGATAATACGGACGATGGATACATCGCCGATGCTGTATCACTTGTACAGTCGGCAGTCGGGAACGATATAAAGGTCAGATACGCAAAAGAAAGGTAGATTATGAAAGAACTGCTGAGATCCGATAAGCTGCTTAAAATAGCTTTCATTGCCGGGATAGCGGCGATCGCGCTTATCTTTCTTTCAAGCTTCGGCAGCGGGTCAGACACACAGCTTACCGAAGAACAGCTGCTTGAACAGCGCATAATGCTGATGCTTGCGGCTATGGACGGGATAGATGATGTTCCGAATGTCACGGTCAGGCTTGATGAGGATAAGCACACAGTGCTCGGGGTGACGGTGGTATGTCCCGAAGCTTCAAGCAATCGGATAGCCGAAAGGGTAATCAATGCGGTAAAAACGGCACTCGACGTTTCCGCATCGAGAATATGTATTACAACATAAGTGAGGTATTTGTTATGAGAAGACCGAGAATCAATCTTATACTTGGCAAAAAGCATCTTGTTGCGGCAGGTCTGGCGCTTGTGCTTGCAGTCGGACTGTATGCCAATTTTGCCATAGGGAGTAACGTGAGCAGTAAGAGCGCATCGGGGGATAACTACGGCGATACAAGGCTTGTATCAAATGAAAACGACAATACGGGCAAAGTGTCCGACAAAAAGGACAGCGATATTGTTTCCGCTTCTGCCAATACCGAAAAGGTAGCCGACAGCAGTGAGGAATATTTTGCAAAGGCGCGCATTGACAAGCAGGCAAGCAGAGAAGAGGCTAAGGAAACGCTCAAGAGTATTTACGGCGGCGGAGATATGACCAAAGACGAACTTGCGGTAGTCGCACAAGACGCACAGCAGCTGACCGACCTTATGGAGGCTGAAAACAAGATCGAAACAACGCTTAAGGCACAGGGCTTTGAAGATGTGCTTTGCTACCTAAGCGATAACAGTGCGAATATCATTGTGAAGTCGCAGGGACTCGATACCGCTCAGGCGGCACAGATAAAGAGCGCATTGCTATCTGAGGTCGAGGTCGCAGGGGAGAATATTACTATTGTGGAAGTGCAGTAAGATAGAATAAGATACAGATAAACCGCAGGCGTACCTGCGGTTTCAGTCTGTCGAAAAACCTCTTGCTTATTTAAAAATGGGGTCGCAGGGGCGTAGCCCCCGACAGGGACTAGGGGCGGTAGCCCCAGCAAAATAGCCCCTTTCAGGGGGAAAGGGGTTTGGGGATAGGGATAATAAATCAGAAGTTTATTTCAAAAACAGACTTTTTCTACAAGCTGAAACCGCAGGCGTACCTGCGGTTTATTTTGATGTAAATAACGACAAATAAGGTTGACAAAGTGCTGTCCGACAAACAGAACTATCGGTACGAGTATCTGCTCCATACTCCCGACGGCAAGCAGTTCATTTACCGCAACTACTATGATTCCTACTGGACACCTGTTATGGAACTGATCGGCTGCTCACACAAGCCCCACGATACCCGTCACACCTGCATCTCGATGATGACCGAGAAAGAGGTATCGCCTACGCTGATAAAGAAGATCGTCGGTCATTCGGGTGCAATGTCGCTGACCGAGAAGGTGTACACGCACGTTAATGCGCAGGAGCTGTTGGACGCTATTAATAGGATATAGGCATAAATAAACCGCTGAGGGAAGTGATCTCTCAGCGGTTTTGCTATGTACTCAATTACCTTCGTATTGGTCATCGATTTCTTTAATACTTTTTAATAATCTATAAACAGTTGAACCTAAATCAACAGGATAATCACATTTAGGCTCAGAATCTAGACATTCGGCACGTAAAATCGCATTATTTATAGCTTCTTTACTATATTTACTATAATACCTTGCATCGAAATGTTTATCCTTTTTTAGAGGAACTTTTAATGCAGTCAATCTTTCTCTAAAATGACTTGTTGATTCATAAGAATGCGAATCTTTTACAGCATAACCATAATCTTCTTCGTTTACATCATCGAAGTGAAGAAGAAGCCATAATTCGAAGAAAGGATTACTCACGGCATACTGATATTTATTATTATGGCATTCATTTAATACAGCGTTCCATTTGTCAAGGTTACTTTTGCCTTCACTGTCAACTATAGTTTGATCGGTATGATCGTCAACGTCCATTATCAACCAAAATTCATCTTGTTCATGTTCGTCAAAATCATAATAATCCTTATGTGCACTCTTAAAATCATTCATTTTATCAAGTAAGTTCTGCGGTTTAGAACTTGACACCTGTTTCTTCTCATCACTTGTTCTGTTTTTATCTCTTTTTTTGAGAGCTTCTTCAAGGACGTTTATGATTTTAACTTTTGAACCGATGTTTGCAAACACCATATTAATTATCTTTTCAAAGTATTCCCATTCAGTAACCGAACCTTCACAGGAAATGAAGATTAATTTGTCACTTGTTCTGCGTTTTGGACGTACAGGAGAGAAAGGGAGTGAGGACATTCGCTCAGCAGCCATTTATATGCCCTCCTTTATTACAGGGACGGCTCCAAATCTTCCGGCAAGATAATCTTTAAGAATATTTTCTTTGTTCTTAATATCAAAATCAGAAAAAGGTTTTAATCTTGTTTCACCGTTTCTGTTCTTTTCAATAAACCATATTTCATCTTGTCTGAAATTGTTTAGACTAAGCAAATTCACATCATGTGTTGTGAATAAAAATTGAGTATTAGACGATGAGTCGCCGATTGAGTTAACCAGGTATTTAGTTAACTTAGTGTGAAGGCTACGATCAAGTTCATCCACAATATAAATATTATGAGAATTATTATCTAATCTAAACAGTATCGGCAATAAGTCAAGCAAACGCTGTGTTCCATCAGATTCATCATCGATATCAAAATTAACTTTTTTTCGATTTAAAGAATGCTCAAACTTGATCTGGATAAGGGTTATTTTTCGTTTAATGCCCTCTTTAAAAATATAAAATTTGCCGTTTAAACTTATCATTCCGTTCTGAATTTCTTCAATTTCATGAATTACTTCACTTGGAATACCAAACTTTTCTTCAAATTCAGAAAGATCTAGAACATTCTCTGTTGTAGATACTCTATCGACGCCAGTGTCAAGAGAATGAAGCTTTTCAGACAAAAAGTCTCTAAATTGCTCATCTTTTTGAATCTTGATTGGCAATGCTTGAAGTTTAGTATTAGGATAGACAATCTGTAATTTCTTAAACCAAGAAATTACTTTCCCTGCATAAGTAGATGCGTTTTCATACAATTTATATAAGAATAGCTGATCTGATTGTTTGCCTTTTATACTTTTAGTTAATAGATCTGCCAATCCTCTTTCAACGGATCCGGGTTCAGCATATGCATCAAATACAGTTATTTTTGTAGATAAATTTTGATTTGTTTTTCTTTCAAATAACAAATCAAATTGTTTAGAAGAATTTAAAATAGCAAGCCATTCCTCGTGAACATACGATCTATCTAAAGAAAAACCATAGTTATATACCTGTTTGTCAACATATAGCAAAAACTGGAAAGATGTAACGCCGTCAAGCTCAGAAATATTTCCTTTAAACTGGTTTACCTTCGTTACAGTTGCGTTTTTGGGGCCTTTTGTAATATAATCCTTTGCATAAGATAAAGAATCAATAAAAGAAGTTTTACCAGATGCATTTGGTCCGAAAAAAGCACCTCTTTTTAATACTTTCCATTTTCCAACAACAGTATCAATTTCTATGAGAAATCTATCATCAGAAGTATCTTCAGACGGAAGCATACTGAATTCAATATTGTTTCCGATTGACTTGAAGTTACTAACAGAATACCTTAACAGCATTATATACCACCTCCGATAATAGTATGCAACAATTATAGCTTAATATTCTAATTATAGCATATTGTTCAGCCAAAATCAAGTTCTAATAAATAAGGCATTCACCGCAAGGGCAAATGCCTTAAATCTTTGTTAGTTACCCGTTAGTTACGTGTTAGTTACCGTCCGGAATTCACCATATTTCAGACAAACCCAAACCGAACAAAACAGCGTAAATACGTGATTATGAATGCTCCCAGTTGGGATAAAATTATCTCTTTGAGAACTGGGGAGCGCGACGTGCAGCCTTTAAGCCGTACTTCTTTCTTTCCTTCATTCTGGGGTCACGAGTTAAGAAGCCTGCCTTCTTGAGTACGGGACGGAGCTCGTCACTGTACTGAAGTAAAGCTCTTGAAAGACCGTGGCGGATAGCGCCTGCCTGACCTGTAACACCGCCGCCTGCAACTGTGCAAACGATATCGAACTTTTCAGTTGTGCCTGTCAGAGCGAGAGGCTGACGAACGATGAGCTTTAATGTTTCAAGACCGAAATAGTCATCGATGCCGCGACCGTTAATTGTTATAACACCGCTGCCGGGATAAACACGTACTCTGGCAACTGAGTGCTTTCTTCTACCTGTTCCGTAGTAATAAGGCTTTGATTCGTACATTTTTATCCCTCCTTAATATTTGAATTCTTCGGGCTTCTGAGCGCCGTTCTTGTGCTCAGCGCCTGCATAAAGACGCATTCTTGTAGCGGCTTTTCTACCGAGTGTGTTGTTGGGGAGCATACCCTCGATAGCGAGCTGCATAGCCTTTTCGGGCTTTTCGCTCATGAGTTTGCTGTACTGTACTTCCTTAAGACCGCCGATGTAGCCGGTGTGCCATCTGTAGTACTTGTTCTCAAGCTTCTTGCCTGTTAAAACTGCCTTTGCGCAGTTAATTACGATTACATGATCGCCACAGTCACAGTGAGGTGCGTATGTGGGCTTGTGCTTACCGCGGAGAATGTGAGCGGCCTTTGCAGCAACACGACCGAGAGGCTTTCCTGCTGCGTCGAGAATATACCACTTACGTTCAACTGTTTCAGCTTTAGGCATAAATGTTGACATTCTGATTCTTTCCTTTCAATTACTCTTGAGGTTTTACCTCGTTTGATTATTTTCACAACGTTCTATATTATAGTCAAACACCGTCCGTTTGTCAAACGATTTTTGAGTTAAAATCTAAATATATATCTATATCTCTTTAAATCGCTTTAATTATCGCTGTTTCTCTCTATTTCTCATCTGTGATTTCACTTTGCTTTTGCGTGATGCAAATAAGCAGTGTTTTCGGCAGTTTTTATTCTATTTCTTTCGCTTTTGCATTGTGGCTCTTTTACCGTTTCAATTTTGATTATCGGCAGAAAAGTTTGCTTTTATGCGTTTAATGATGCCTTAGTTATCTCTGTCCATTTTGATATTACTGCGTATTTTCTGTGTTCTTTTATTGCAGAAATTGCGCTTTTGTGCTATGCTTATGTTATCAAATTCATCATAAGGAGCGATGAGGAATGACGCAGTACCATAATATTCCGCCCGTATATGATAAAAACAGCAAAATTCTGATATTAGGCTCTTTCCCGTCTGTGAAATCACGGGAAGCGCAGTTCTTCTACGGTCATCCGCAAAACCGTTTCTGGAAAGTGCTGTCCGCTGTTCTCGGCTGTGAATGTCCTGTCACCACAGAAGAGAAGAAGGCGATGCTGTTAAGTCATAACATAGCTGTGTGGGACGTTATAGGATCATGTCAAATAACAGGCTCGTCAGATGCTTCAATACGCGCCGTAGTCCCTAACGATATAGCGGGACTTGTAGCTAAAACTTCAATCACTCATATATTTACTAACGGTGCAACTTCATCTAATATGTACAAGCGCTATTGTTGCAACAGAGTCGGGATAGAAGCTGTCAGACTGCCGTCCACAAGCCCCGCGAATGCATCGTACAGCCTTGAAAGGCTAACAGCGGAGTGGAGCGGTCAGCTTCTGTCCGTCCTGTCGGAATAATTTATTGTAATGTTGCGTTGTTTCGCGTTTCTTATAAGGTGGTCTATCCTTATAAGAATAGCTTTTTCTTCATACACAACAGCCTCGATCTTTTCAGGCTCTGTTTCTATATCGAAAAGCTGTCTTGTCTTTTCAAGACGGCTTTGCAGATAATCAAGACGCGAGCGCATTTCCTCCGCTTCGCTGAAATTATGATCTTTGTTTTTCTTTTTGAATATCAGTCCGCACATAATACGCCCGCCCTTTCATAGTTTGTACATTCTATGAAGAGGACGGGCGTAAAATTACTTGCAGAGTTTTTCTATGGCGTTTGCAAACATAGCCGTATTGTCTATAAGTTCACTTACAGGTACAAATTCATCAGCACCGTGTATGTTGTAATCGGTGTCGGGGTGTTCAACACCGAACGCAACACCACCCTTGATCCCGTGGACGTATGTTCCGCCGCCGATAGCTATACATTCGCCTTTTTTGCCTGTCTGTTCCTCGTATACGCTGAGAAGCGTCTTTACAAGGAAGCTGTCCGGGGAAGCATAATGCGCGTCTGTTCCCATAAAGTCTGCGATGCTCATATCTGTATCTGAAAGCGCAGACGTGACTTTTTCTTTCAATTGTACGGCAGTCATACTTATCGGAAATCTTGTATCGGTGCTGAAAGTCAGCTTACCGTTTTCGGTGTTGATAAGACTTAAAACGCAAGTCAGCGCACCTGACTTGTCGCTGCACGAAATGCCGAGTGAGCTGCCGTCGGTTTCACTGTAAGGGTAGAGCCTGAGAATATCCGACAGCAGTCTTTTGGTATTGTTGTTCAAATCAAGCGATACCAGCATTTCAAGCATGGCTGTTATAGCGTTTCTGCCTTTCTCGGGAGTTGATGCGTGTGCGGATTTTCCTTTGCAGATAATTTTTATGTTATCGTCGCAAGGCTCAATATTATAAGCGCAGCCGTTCTTGTTGCCGGTTGTATATGAACAAATTTCATCTTTGTGCTTACCGCACACAACGGCACAGCATTCGGCAGGGACAGCGTTTATTACCTGTCCGCCGCAGATCGAGATAATATCGCTATTATCAAAATCGGCGCTGTATTTTATCCGTGCCATACCTTTTTCACAGTTTATGAGCGGATATGACGCGTCAGGAGTGAAAACCATCGGCGGCATTTTATCTTTTTTCAGATAATGCTCTATATCTGCCGAGCCGTTTTCTTCATTCGTTCCGAATATCAGTCTTACGCCCTTTGAGAGCTTTGCTCCAAGCTGTTTTACGCTGTACAGCGCATAGAGTGCCGATACGGCGGGACCTTTATCGTCCGTTACGCCTCTGCCGTAGAGAATGCCATCCTTTTCGGTGCAGGCGAAAGGCTCATATGTCCAGCCCTTGCCCTCGGGTACAACATCCAGATGACAAAGAATTGCAAGCCCGGGAGTGCTCACGCCGTCCGGCAGATAGTCTGCCGTGCCGTAATAATTATCGACGTTATTTACCGCAAAGCCGAGCGCTTTTGCCGCGGCAAGCATTGTTTCGAGTGCTTTTGCGGGAGCTTCTCCGAAAGGATAACCGGGCTTTGCTTCTTCCATAACGCTGGGAATTGCAACGAGCTTCGCCAGAAGGTCACAGATGTCATCTTTTCTGTCCGATGCGTATTTTTTGTATCTATCCATATTTGTTACTTCCTTTGCTGTTATGCTATTATTATACTCGAAAAACCCGTTAACGTCAACGAAGTTATTGACATTTTTTGTGTGATATGGTATACTTATTTTTATATAATTGTTTATCAGGGAGGAAAAGCCGATGAGTGCATCTGCCCCTACAAGTTCAAAAATCAAGTTATTCAGAGCTAAGAAGAAAATGCTGAAAAGCTTTATTCTCAAAGATCCTTATCTTGACAGTTCGCTGGGTAATTATAAGCGCGGTTCGCTTTTCCGCAATGATGTAGTTTTTGTATCGGTCACTGATGGCAGTTTTTCGGCAAGGGTATTCTGTGCTTGCGGTGACGGGTTCGCTTCGGCGTTTGATACCGCTATGAAGAAAACGGAGAGCTTTGTTGCGGAAAACAATTTTGATCCGTTATGGTTAAAGGTCGATTACATAAACAGCAGTAATATAATAAGCCGCACTGAGTTTACCGAAAAAATACGCGGTGCAAGAGAATTTTTCTTCAAGAAGGGTGTAAGCTTTGATGTCGGTTTTGAAACTGCTTTGCTTGAGGCACAGCTTAATTGTTGCGGGCTTATAGACTATAAGCTCGGAGTACTCAATGACGAAAAGATAAAACAGTATCTGGCGGAATGCGGCACCGTGCTTACTTCGATCCCCGATATGCTGGTCGAATTTACAACAGTCGGATATATCTGTGATGAGAATAAAAAAATGTACAAGCTCTATCCCGATGAAGAAAATTACGGCAGGAGAATTATCGGTGAGCTTACAAAGGACGATATAAAGCAAGTAATAGAAACCTCATCTGTTTATCTTGCAAACGCTGTCAAAGATAACGGACAATTTGACTATGGCGTAAATCCCGTGAACGATTTTCATTTCGTTACATATAACATACTGCGTCATTCCGGTACTATCTGGAGTCTTATCATGCAATATGACACTACAAAGGACGAAAAGCTGATTTCAAAGATCGAAAGTACCATAAATTTTCTTATGCAGAGTATAGAGTATTCCGATGACGACCACGCTTATCTTGTTGAGCGTAAGGCAGATGAGATAAAGCTTGGCGGAAATGCGATAGCAATAGTAACGTTATCTACCTATGCGAGCGTATTCGGCAGTAACAAGTATGACAAGCTGATAACTGCTCTTGCAAATTCCATACTTGATATGCAGGAAGCGGACGGCAGCTATTATCATGTATTATCATTCCCCGGATTTGAACGTAAAGAACGTGACAGGATAGTGTATTATGACGGTGAGGCTACATTTGCACTTGCCAGAGCCTACAGTGTGACAAACGACAGGCGCTATCTTGATGCCGCCGAGAAAGCCCTTGATTACTTTATAGAAAACGATTATACTCGTTTCTGCGATCATTGGATAGCATACGCGGTAAACGAAGTCACGATTTATGATCCGAAAGAGCGCTATCTCAACTTTGGACTTAAAAACGCAAACGATAATCTCGGGAAGATTTTTAATCAGGATACAACATTCCATACGTTCCTTGAACTTCTTATGGCGGCATTCAGTCTTTATGAGCGCATAAAGGAAAAGAAAATATATGCTTCATATATGCAGAAGTTCAACTTTGAGGCTTTCATACGAACCATTTACAGACGTGCTCACTATATGCTCGGCGGTTATCTGTATCCCGAAACCGCAATGTATATGAAAGTGCCGTTATCGGTCGCTTATACATTCTGTGTGCGTCACGACAGCTACAGAATAAGAATAGACGATGTTCAGCATTATATCGGAGGTTATTATAATTTCTACAACAATTTTGACAAACTTGATGAATATTACAAGGATATCATCGACAAACCGAAAACAGCACAAATCGATACGAATGCAGACAGCGAACGAGCATCGTTTGTAAACTGGATACTCAGCAATATATAACTCTGTGAGAGGTAAAGCTTATGAATTTTAAGCAGTTGCGTGAACAGCAGCCGCAATTTCCTGTTACCGTAAAGACGGGCGAGGGAGTTGTCGAGCTGATATGGGACAATATAAAATATGCGGATGGATATCGCGTGTTTTCATCACCGCTTGGGAAAAATCACTTTACCGGTGTGATGAATGTAAAGGATTCAAGAGCGGTGATAAAGAAACGCACAAACGGTCTGCCGCTTAAGTATAAGGTCAAGGCGTACAGAATTGCGGACGGACCGGATAATTTTTTCGGAGAGTCGGAGATAGTTGCGGCGTGCCCTCTTGAAACGCCCCGAAAGCTGACGGCGATCATAGGCGCAGACGGTGTATGCACTTTGTCTTGGCGTTATAATTCACAGTGCGATGGCTATAAGATATATGCCGACGTGAACGAAAGCGGAAAGTATACATTTGTTTGTTATAGCAAAAATACATCCTGCAAACTCGAAAACTATACAAAGAGCGGTAAGGTTTCGTTTACGGTACGCAGTTTTGTGATGGTTGAGCATGAGGAAAAACTCAGCGTTTCCTGTGCACCTGCTGTGGCTGTCATTCCGAAAGCAAAGGGCGCAAAAGCACCTCAGCCTGACCACTCGGGCGTAAAAAAGAGTGCAGGTGTTTACAAAAACAGGCGCTTTTCGGGCAGTGACGGAAGGCTATGTAACGACCATCATAAATGCACGATAATGATCGGCGGAGATATAACGGTTGCGGCGCAGATGCAGAAGAATGCGGCATTGGGTATGCCTGTCTTTGATGAGGCTTTTTCATCACTGGGCGGAATATTCGGTTCGTTTGATTTTTCGGTCGCCACGCTTGATACAGATCTTAACGATAAAAAAGCGTACGCATTTGAAGACAGCAGGAGTATAAATTGCCCGTCTTCTGTTGCCGATGCTGTGTGCAAAAGCGGGATCGATGCGCTTGCAGTCAACGCAGGACTTCTTCAGCGTGCACCTCAGTCGCTTGAAAAGTATCCGTTGACGGTTATAAGCGAAAGTGACTGTACGCTAGGCGGAGTTAAGTATTCCGTTGTAGATATCAATAATATCAGTGTCGGTTTTGTTTCGGCTACTGTAAATAAGGACATATCTCAGTATGTATCAAAGCTCAGGAAAAGCGGAGCGGAATACATATTTCTTTTTTGCTCGTGGAATGAACGGCATACACCTGTTGTAAAACCCAAATGGCGCAATGCGGCAAAAAAAGCGGCAGAAAGCGGTGTTGATTTTATTGTCGGAAACGGACTGAATGCAATTGCGGAGTATGATGTTATAGAATGCACCGATGGCAGAAAAGTTCCTGTTGCGTATTCTCTAGGCTCGCTTATACCTGCCGATTATGCAACAAGATTTGAAACAATAGGCGCTTTGCTTTGCGTCAGGCTGAAGAGAGATGTTGCAAGCGGCGGCGTTTTTACCGACTTTGTAGGATATATCCCATATGCATTCAAGGACTATGGAGCAGAGCATCGCGCAGTGCTTTTGACAGACGATAATGTGCACTATTTTGGGTTGTCCGAATATGATTCGTTCAGAAAGCAGATAGTAAATGCCCTCGGCGGTAAGATAGATCTTGCGCGTTATGCGGTGAAGACCGAGCAGCAGTCATTCGCGCTTTTGGGCTCTGCACTTATATCGGAGCTTTTCAAGGGTGACGAAGATGTTGAAACCGACCGTTCCCATCTGTTCATATCACAGCTTACTATGTACGGAACGCATCGTGACGTTGATGAAAAATACTTCCGTGACGGTGTAGTACCGCTGTATTACAACCTTTCAAAAGGATATGACGAGTATCTTTCGGATAACAGGTCGGACTGCATAATAATGGATCTTTATTATGCGGCGGCAACACCTGTATATCAGCTTGACGGAGTGCTTTACTCGGGCGGCAAGGCGTTTATCCGGTCACGCTTTTATGAGGAAAACAAAAAGAAGCTCAAAAAGCTTGATATAAAAGATGAAGCCGTATGGAAACCGCTTCTGGATAAGTTTATTGACAGTATAACCGCTGTTTATTCTTCAGACAAGATAATACTTGTCAGGGTGTCAGATCCTAAGCTTTACTATGTAAACGGCAGATATATACGTTCTTCCGACCGTTCATGCAACTTCAAGCTGCTGCTTGATATGGAGAACTATCTGATACGCCGTGTATCGCCTAAGATAATTGACATTTCCCGTTATTATCCCGGAGTTATCAATAAGCGTGGCAGAAGCTATGCCGTGTGCCGCGACGAGTTGTTCCGCAACAATATTTCACTTGTTGCAAAAAAAATCGGTTCGGGCGAAAAGGGCAGTTACATAAACGCATTGTCATATGACTGTGAAATATGGCTTACGGAAATAGCAGAAAATATCGATGCTATAAAATCAAGCGGCTGTGATAAATTTTTCTTTGCGCATAATAATGCTGTCGATTATTTCATAAGTCGCCTGAGCAGTGATTTTATCTGTGCGGAATTTAACGATATACTCAGACTCAAGGAAAGCAACTTTATAACGTTTGAAGAGATAAGATTGCGATATGACTTTGGAAAAAACGTTACGCTTAAAAAAGTGTTTGAAGCAGTGTGCGCCATACGCAAAGGAAAAGTCGCTGACCCTGATATCGGTGAAGTTATAAGGCTCGGTCTTTATGCGAAAGACGATCTGGCAGATATGTTGGCGGCGTTTTTCCGTAAAAAAGGCATCATACCGGATTGCGTGCTTGATAAGTGCAGCATAGAGTTCTATCTCAAGTGTGCAAGATTGTGGCTGTCCGGTGCAGACAAAAGTGCTGTGGAGCAGCTTGTATCCGAATATTACAAAAAGAACAGACCGTTTGCATTAGATACGTTTGGCAGAACGGATAGCAAAACTTTACTTTCGCTGTGCGATAAAGCTGTTGTAAATAACTGTATCTGCGGCTTTTCCCCGCTTACGGTATGTGAACAGAAAGCCGATGTAGATCTCAGCTTTGTTGACAGTACATCTGATGTGTTCAGAGAACTTACACGTTCATATTTCCCGGACAAGAATGCAGATTGGCTGATCGTTGATTTTTCCGATGCGGAAAAAGAACTTTACAGTCACAATAATACATATATCGCGGCGATTGACGGCTTATATGATACAATGGTGTACAGAGCGTTTATGACCGATGACGAGAGTTTCGCTCCGTATGCCGACGATTTTGATAAGGAATATATTAAAAATGCCGTAAAAGGCTTTGGTAAAGCGGTAACCGAAAGATATGGCAGCAAGATTATCCTTAGAAAGACGCGTCTTTCGCTTAACCGTCTTGATATGACGGGACGAATAAGACCGTTTGAGGATACAGAGTATATCGAAGAAAAGAACCGTCTTACTGCGTATTGCGAAGAGTTATTCATAAAGTATACCGACTGCTTTGTGATTGATTATGAAAGCAGCTATATGCCTGTTTGCGGCGATAAAAATGCCGATGTAGCTGAGCGTATGCTTGAGAGCGATTTTTATAAAGAAGCATCAAAGGCTGTTGACAAAATACTTTCCGGTGATAGCGAAAAGAAGCTTTGCAATGTCGATATTGTCGGTTATATTGAGCGCTGTGAGAGGATAAAGGCGGATAATCCCGATATGAGCGCCGAGCTTTCCCGGGAAATATTCGGCGGTGCGGCTAAGCTGTTTATGACAGAGTGAAAATTATATACTAAATGCCCCCAAGCTTTATGTTGGGGGCATTTCTGCAATATGATTAAATCTGTTAAGCGATTATACAGAACTATGTTATCGCTTGATTTTGCTGTGTCGCAATCCTGACGATAACTGACACCATAAATAAGTGAAGGCGTTGCTTTTATTTGCCAAAGGATACACCGATGCTTTTACCGGTGATAACAAGCTCATCGTTTTCTGGGACGAATTTCGTCTTCATTGTAACATCAGACAGCTTATTTTCTGAGATTTTACTGCCGATTTTTGCGACCGTGTAGCCGTATTTTTCCTGCTTTATCAGCATTGCGGCTCTTGCGCCGAACTTTGTTGCAAGCACTCTGTCATAAGCGGAGGGAGAACCGCCTCTCAGGATATGACCCGGAACAACAGTTCTTGACTCAAAGCCTGTTGCGGCTTCAATCTGCTTTGCTATGCGGTTTGTAACGGTAACCTCTCCTGCTTCGGCACGTTTTTTTGCACGTTCCTTTTTCTTCATAGCGGCTTCCGAAATATCCATCGCGCCCTCTGCGACCGCAATTATCGAGAATGTCTTTCCGGACTGCGCACGTTTTTCGCAAGCGTCGATGACCTTATCAATATCATAAGGGATCTCCGGGATAAGAATAATATCCGCACCGCCTGCAATACCCGAATAAAGCGTCAGCCAGCCTGCCTTGTTGCCCATTATCTCGATTACCATAATACGTCTGTGGGAGGTGGCTGTGGTGTGTATTCTGTCAACAACTTCGGTCGCTATATCTACTGCGGTATGGAAGCCGAATGTAACATCTGTTCCCCATATATCGTTATCAATGGTTTTGGGAAGTCCGATTATATTCAGACCCTCTTCGGAAAGAAGATTTGCGGTCTTATGAGTTCCGTTGCCGCCGAGCGTCAGTATGCAGTCGAGCTTCTGCTGTTTATAGGTGGCTTTCATTTCAGCGACCTTGTCTATGTTATCCGCCTCTATTACCTGCATCATCTTATACGGTGTACGCTTTGTGCCGAGTATCGTTCCGCCCTGAGTGAGTATGCCGGAAAAATCCTCCGGCTTCATTATGCGGCAGTTATTATGGATCAGACCGTGAAAACCGTTGGATATGCCGACTATCTCAACGTTGTCCTCGCCGAACATAGTGTAACAGGCTTTCGCCGCACCTCTTATAGTAGCGTTGAGACCGGGGCAGTCGCCGCCGCTTGTCAGTATACCTATTCTGCGTTTTGCCATTTGTACATCCAGCCTTTCCTGAAAGATTTGTTGTTTTCTGCTAATTAAATTATAGCATACATACTCCAAAAGTCAAGAAAATATTATAGCTCGGATTATGCAGATTATACAATTTTTGTGTGTTATACGCCTGTGTACACGCCCGCGAAGAGCGGTAACATCGTTTCATTGTCAAGTATCATATACATGAACGGACGATTAAGAATTACCTGCTTTTCGGCAATTACACACCCCTCGTCAACCATTTCCACAAGAGCGGCGGCTCCTGCCTTTGTACCTTTTTCGTTTACCTCTATTTTTGTCTTGTGGATCACTTCGCCGATGGATATATTGCCCATTGTCGATTTACCGATACCTGAAAAATCGGCGTTATTTTGGTCAAATGCAGTCGGCATACCGAGTGCCGAAAGGGCATCGTTCAGCTTTGAGGAATATTCATAGCCAAATTTCGGAAGCTTTACCTCTACAATGCAGTCTTCGGCACTTCCGAGTATCTTGCTTAATTTTTCACCCGATAACGATGTTATAAAACTTTTGATATCACCGCCAGGCAGTATTGCGGCAAAGCTGTACTTACCGTCCTTGTACTGCTTAATAAAGCCCTTGCAATCCTCATCTTCCAGATAAATACTTTCATCTGAGCACAACATAGTGACTTTCATAAGCTTGTCTTCGGAGTTTGTGAATTTTCCGTCCGCTATATCATTTTCGCGATAGATGATATCCCATTCCGCGTCAAAGCTGACAGCATTTACAAGATACATAATTGCTTCGTCCGGAATGCTGTCAAGTATATTGTTTATCATACCGTCGGTATTGTCGTTTACCCAACTGTTGATCTCTTTGCAAGTATCGTTGTCAAACGCACGCTTGTGTATCGCCGCACCGAAATAATCGGCGTTTGTCTGTAAAAAGTCCTTTTCAACGGTAAGTCTGTTTTCTTCATCTCTGAACCATATTGAATTTGCGTTTTTCAGCTTGAAGTCCTCGCCTGATGTAAGCGAGCCGCTGAATGATGAAAGATACTTGTTCAGCTTGTCAAGGGGCATTCCGCTCCCGAGTACCTTTTCCATTTCGTCTTTGGTCTGACCGTTTGCACCGTTCGCAGTCATTGTGAGTGCGGTCGATACCGACAGGGGAGAGATAAGAGTGTTTGATCTGCCGTCAAAGCATTTCTTAAGCAGTTCGACAGAGAAATTGCCATATGCGTTTTTGAAAGCATCGTCGGGTTTTACGGTTTCGTGGCTTGCGGCTTTGATGCCTGTCATAAGATCCGTTGTTTCGAGGGATTTTTCCGACTGACAAGCCGAGAGGGTGAGAGTTGACGCGATGAGTGAACCTGCGATTATTGCTGATAAAATTCTTCTTTTCATACTGTTCTCCTTTCGATAGACGGTTTATGCACCGTCATTTATCATATACCTGTATACACGCCTGCAAACAGCGGTAACATTATTTCGTTGTCGATTATCATATACATGAACGGACGATTTAGGATCACCTGCTTATCGCCGTCCGGAGCGGCGGACATAACCACGCCTGTTGCGGCGACAGCCCTTGTACCTTCTTCGGTAACGGATATCTTCGTTTTGTGTAGTACATCACTGATGAGAAGTTTATCACCCGAAATACCCGAAAAATCAGCGCTGTCGGAAAAGGCTGTAGGCATACCGAGAGCTTTCAATGCTTCACTGAGTCCGGCGCTGTATTCATACTCAAACTTCGGCATTTTAGCGACAACGTTTGCGGTTTCGGTATTCTGCAACATTTTGAAAAGCTTATCTCCGTTGAGTGAACCGACAAAATCAGATATAGAAACGTTGCTGTCGGGGAGAATTGCGGCGAAACCGTATTTACCGCCCTTATACTTCTTGATAAAACCTGTGCAGTTATCGCCGTTTATGTATTCGCTTTCTTCGGAAATCAGCATTGTGACTGACTGCTCGTTGCCGTTAGCGTCTGTGAACGTTCCGTCTTCAACAAAGTTATCAAAGTAGTAAGTTTCCCATACGGCATTGAAAGCTGTTGCGTTGATAAGTGCAATATTTGAAAGTGCATCGCCGTTGTCAAGAAGCTTGTCGATCATACCGTCTGTATGTTCACTGACCCAATTGTTGATATCGTTCACAATCTCGCTGTTATATGCACGTTTGTATATTTCGGCGTGGTAAAAGTCGGCGTTGGTATGTAAAAACTCATTGTTCACATTGAAATTGTTGTCTTTGATAAACCATATCGAATTTGCGTTTTTCAGCTTGAAACCCTCACCGGAAGTCAGCGAGCCGCCGAATGATGAAAGATACTTGTTCAGCTCGTCAAGGGGCATTCCGCTCCCGAGTACCTTTTCCATTTCATCTTTGGTCTGACCGTTTGCACCGTTTGCGGTCATTGTGAGTGCGGATGATACCGACAGTGGAGAGATAAGAGTGTTTGATTTGCCGTCAAAGCATTTCTTAAGCAGTTCGACAGAGAAATTGCCATATGCGTTTTTGAAAGCATCGTCGGGTTTTACGGTTTCGTGGCTTGCGGCTTTGATGCCTGTCATAAGATCCGTTGTTTCGATGGATTTTTCCGACTGACAAGCCGAGAGTGAGAGTGCTGATATGAGTATTGCGCTTGTTAATGTGAGGGATGTAAATTTTCGTTTCATAAATAGCTCCTTTCGCAGTAAGAAAATCGTGTACTGTATTCGCATATAATACAATTCAAAGCGTCTGATTGTCCACGGAATAATTTATTTTCTGATTAAATTATATAATATTTTTCCTCAAAGTCAATAAAAGTTACGAGATTGTAACCATTTCGTCGGCATCATGCAACCGCTTTTGCCGACCGCTGAGTTCAACGGGCGGCGATGGCGTTTTTAATGACGATATTTCGGTTTTTTCTATTGACAAACGTAAGCCGGATAGATTATAATTATGTAAGGAGCGTGTAAGGTTTTACACGACAAAATTCTATGAAGTTTTGAAAAATAAGGAGAACAGATATGGCATACATACTCGGTGTCGATATAGGAACGTCCGGTACAAAGACTGTACTTTTCAGTGAAGACGGCACACCTGTTGCATCAGCGCTTTACGATTATCCTCTTTACACTCCCTGCAACGGCTATGCTGAGCAGGAGCCCACAGACTGGTGGAATGCCTGCGTAAACGGTATCCGTGACGTAGTTGCAAAGAGCGGAGTCCCCGTAGATGAGATAAAGGGCGTAGGTCTTTCGGGACAGATGCACGGTCTTGTTATGCTTGATAAGGATAACAAGGTAATAAGAAAGAGTATTATCTGGTGCGATCAGCGTACAGGTAAGGAAGTTGTCGAGATAACCGAAAAGGTAGGTCATGACAGACTTATCGCTATCACAGCTAACCCCGCTATCACAGGCTTTACAGCCGCAAAGATCATGTGGGTAAAGAACAACGAGCCTGAAAATTACGAAAAGTGCCGTCACATTCTGCTCCCTAAGGACTATATAAGATTTATGCTGACGGGCGAGTTTGCTACCGAAGTTTCCGATGCATCTGGTATGCAGCTTCTTGATATTCCCGGCAGATGCTGGTCTGACGAGGTACTGACAAAGCTCGGTATCGACAAGTCGCTCCTTGCAAAGGTTTACGAAAGCCCTGAGATAACAGGTACTATTACAAAGGCGGTAGCACAGGCTACAGGTCTTAAGGAAGGTACTCCGGTAGTCGGCGGTGCAGGCGATAATGCGGCTGCAGCTGTCGGAACGGGTGTAGTAGAAGACGGTAAGGCTTTCACAACTATCGGTTCAAGCGGCGTTGTATTTGCGCATACTTCCGATATATCTATCGACCCCAAGGGCAGAGTACATACATTCTGCTGTGCTGTTCCCGGTTGCTGGCACGTTATGGGTGTTACTCAGTCCGCAGGTCTGTCACTCAAGTGGTTCAGGGATAACTTTGCATGGAGTGAGATGGAAACAGCCGCTTCTATGGGTGTTGACCCGTACTACCTTATGGACAAGGAAGCAGACAGTGTACCGATAGGCGCAAACAGACTGCTCTATATGCCTTATCTCAACGGCGAGAGAACACCTCATCTTGACCCCAACGTAAGAGGTGCATTCGTAGGACTGTCTACAATGCATAAGAAGAAGGATATGCTCAGAGCTGTTATGGAGGGTGTTTCCTATTCGCTGCGTGACTGTGTTGAGGTTATGCGTGAGATGAATATTAACATTGATGATATGATGGCTTGCGGCGGCGGCGGAACATCACCGCTGTGGCGGCAGATGCTTGCAGATCTTTATGCCTGCAACGTAAAGACTACAGCAAACAAGGAAGGGCCTGCACTCGGCGTTGCACTTCTTGCGGCTGTAGGCGCAGGTATTTACAGCTCTGTGCCTGAGGCGTGCAAGGCAGTAATAAAGCCCGAGAAGATACAAACACCTATCTCGGAGAACAGCGCCAAGTACGAAAAGGTATATGCTCTTTACAAGAAGCTTTATCCCGCTATGAAAGCAAACTTCGACGAGCTTGCTTCACTTGATGTTTAAATAATATATGTATGTGACGGAAAGCGGCTTTGTGTGTATGCCGTGTTCCGTATAAATATTATGTTTAGTCCGGTTTACCGGAAAGGAGTAGTTATGAAACTTTTTATCGACACAGCGAACGTTGATGACATCAGACGTGCCAATGATATGGGCATTATCTGCGGTGTTACCACAAACCCCTCACTTATCGCAAAAGAGGGAAGAGATTTCAAGCAGGTAGTAAAGGAGATCACAGAGATCGTAGACGGACCTGTTTCCGCCGAGGTCATTTCACTTGAAGCTGATAAGATGGTAGAGGAGGCTCTTCCTCTTGCCGCAATACACAAAAATATCGTTATAAAGCTCCCTATGTGTGAAGAGGGTCTTAAGGCTTGCAAGCAGCTCACCGCAAAGGGCATAAAGACAAACGTTACTCTCGTATTCTCAGCCGCTCAGGCGCTTCTCGCCGCAAGAGCAGGAGCTACATTTGTAAGCCCGTTCCTCGGCAGACTTGACGATATAGGCATGGAAGGCATGAACCTTATCGAAGAGATCGTTGATATCTTCAACGCACAGGGTATTGAAACAGAGATCATAGCCGCATCTATCCGTAACCCCATGCACGTTACACAGGCGGCAAGACTCGGTTGTGATATCGCAACCGTTCCTATGAACGTTCTTCTCCAGATGCTTAAGCACCCCCTTACCGACAACGGTATAGACAGATTCCTTAAGGACTGGGAAGGTTTCACTTCTAAGCAGAAGTAATCAGAGCCGCTCAAAAAGCGTGCTTAAAATAACCGAAAGGACAAATGAAATGTACAGTAATTTAGTTGATACGATCGGCTTTCTCAAGGGTATAGATCCCGATGTTGCTGATGCAATGGACAAGGAGCTTGCCCGTCAGAGAAGAAATCTTGAGCTTATTGCAAGCGAGAATATTGTTTCTCCGGCTGTTATGGCGGCTATGGGAAGCGTTCTTACGAACAAGTATGCTGAGGGATACCCCGGCAAGCGTTATTACGGTGGATGCGAGGACGTTGATATAGTTGAGAATATCGCTATTGAACGTGCCTGCAAGCTGTTCGGAGCAAAGTATGCGAATGTACAGGCTCACTCCGGCGCACAGGCTAATACAGCGGTTTATTTTGCACTGCTTAACCCCGGTGATACCGTAATGGGTATGAGTCTTGCACACGGCGGACACCTGACACACGGTTCGCCCGTAAATATCTCGGGCAAGTACTTCAACTTCGTGCCATACGGTCTTGACGAGAAAACCGGCAGACTGAATTACGACAATATACTTGCGCTGGCAAAGGAGCATAAGCCTAAGCTTATCGTTGCAGGTGCAAGCGCATATCCCAGAGCTATAGATTTTGAAAAGCTCTCGGCTATTGCTAAGGAAGTAGGAGCATATCTCATGGTAGATATGGCTCATATCGCAGGTCTTGTTGCAGGCGGTCAGCATATGTCACCCGTGCCTTATGCCGATATCGTAACAACAACCACACATAAGACTTTAAGAGGTCCTCGCGGCGGACTTATTCTTACAAACGACGAGGAGCTTGCAAAGAAGATAAATAAGGCTATATTTCCCGGAACACAGGGCGGTCCTTTAATGCACGTTATCGCAGCAAAGGCAGTTTGCTTCGGAGAGGCATTGAAGCCGGAATTTACGGAATATGCAAAGCAGATAGTTAAGAATGCTGCAGTTCTCGCCGATTCGTTGCTTGAAAAGGGATTTGATCTGGTATCCGGCGGTACGGACAACCACCTTATGCTTGTTGACCTCCAGCCTTTCAACATCACCGGCAAAGAGCTTGAAAAGAAGCTCGATGAGGTATATATCACAGTTAATAAGAATGCTGTTCCGAACGACCCTCAGAGTCCGTTTGTAACAAGCGGCGTACGTATAGGAACACCTGCTGTTACAACAAGAGGTCTTAAGGAAGACGATATGAAGCAGATCGCACAGTGCATCTATCTTACTGCAACCGACTTTGACAACAGCGCAGACAAGGTAAGAGAAACCGTAACGGAAATTTGCAGAAAGTACCCGCTGTACGAATAAATTATATTTAATCGAAAACGAGAGATGAAAGCTGTCCCTCGTTTTCGTGCTGTATAAAATGTTGAAGACAGAAAGGAATTTATAAATGACAGCATCAGCAAGAGACATTATTTTTAATCATTCCGAAAGAGTAGCTCCTCTCGGACTTATTGCGATCCCGGGTTCTGAGGAGCTCGGCAGGAAGGTAAATGAGTACCTTGTAACATGGTCACAGGAAGCCGGCTATGATTATGATAATTTCCTTATTGAGAATGAGTGCCCCAGGTTTTCTTCCGGTGACGGCAAGGCTCTTATCAAGAACACCGTAAGAGGCTATGACCTTTATATTATTGCGGATTTTGGCAATTACAGCCTTGAATATCCGCTTTTCGGAAGAATGAACCGTATGTCGCCCGACGACCACTTCCAGAACCTTAAACGTATCATACAGGCTATCGGAGGTAAGGCTCACCGTATCAGCATAATCACGCCTATCCTTTACGGCGGAAGACAGCACAGAAGGAATTACAGAGAGTCGCTTGACTGTGCTGTAGCGCTTCAGGAGCTTCAGAATATGGGCGTTTCCAATATCATTGCGTTTGACGCTCACGACCCCAGAGTATGCAACGCAGTACCGCTTATGGGCTTTGATAACATTATCCCCACATATCAGGTATTGAAGGCTCTGTTCAAGTATGTCAAGGACTTCAAGATGGATAAGGATCACTTTATGGTTGTCAGCCCTGATGAGGGTGCGCTCAACAGAAATATGTATTATTCGTCTGTTCTTGGTGTGGACCTTGGTATGTTCTATAAAAGACGTGACTATTCGCAGGTGGTGAACGGACGCAACCCTATCGTAGCTCACGAATATCTTGGTAACTCTGTTGAGGGTAAAGATGTATTCATCGCCGATGATATCATTTCATCCGGTGAATCTATGCTCGATATAGCTATCGAACTCAAAAAGCGAAATGCTAAAAGAATTTTTGCGTATGCGACATATCCTATCTTTACAAACGGTCTTGAAGCATTTGACAAGGCTTATGCCGAGGGCAAGATCGACTATGTGTTCGGTACAAACCTTTCCTACAGAACTCCCGAACTTCTCAGCAGAGAATGGTTCTGCGAGGTTGACGTATCGAAGTATCTGTCATATCTGATTATGGCTCTTAACCACGATATGTCGATCAGCAAGGTTATAGATCCTCACCAGAAGATAAGTGCTTTACTTGAAAAGCACATGAACGACTGATAAGGTAATATGGTTATTTCAGCCTCCGCTCTGTGACGGGCGGAGGCTTATATTTTACAGGAGATAAACTATGCCGTTAGCAGACAGAATACGTCCATCGACACTTAACGAGGTTGTCGGACAAAGGCACATCTTAGCGCCCGGAAAACCACTCTATAATATCATCGACAGAGGTAAAATACCGAATATGATATTTTACGGACCTTCGGGTGTCGGCAAGACCACTATAGCAAATATAATCGCAAAGAAAACGAGTATGAGCCTGTACAGACTTAACGGTACGCAGGCATCTACATCGGATATAAAAGATATTGTAGCAAACCTCGGAACTTTCGGTGCGGCGGGAGGAATACTGCTGTTTCTTGATGAGATACAGTATCTGAACAAAAAACAACAGCAGACATTGCTTGAATATATTGAAAGCGGTGAGATAACGCTGATAGCGTCTACGACAGAAAATCCGTATTTCTATGTATATAGCGCAATTCTTTCACGATGCACTGTGTTTGAGTTTAAACAGGTGACGGCAGAGGATATACTCCCGGCGGTTGAACGTGCATTCAGGCTTATGAGCGAGGAAATGAACACTGAGTTTGTACTCGAAGACGGTGTGGTACGACATATTGCGTACGGCTGCGGAGGAGATGTGCGCAAAGCGGCCAATACGGTCGAGCTTTGCTGTCTGTCGAGTGAAAATGATACCGTCACTATGGAAACGGCAAAGCTTCTGACACAGAAGAGCAGTATGAATTATGACCGTGACGGTGATCAGCATTATGATATCTTATCAGCGCTTCAGAAGTCAATAAGAGGTTCAGACGAAAATGCGGCTCTTCATTATGCGGCACGCTTGCTGTCGGCGGGGGATCTGACTTCGCTTTGCAGGCGACTGCTTGTTATAGCAAGCGAGGATATCGGGCTTGCTTATCCTATGGCTGTGCCGATAGTCAAGGCTTGCGTTGACAGTGCATTACAGCTTGGTCTTCCGGAAGCAAGGATACCGCTTGCTGATGCGGTAGTTTTGCTTGCCATATCTCCTAAATCCAACAGTGCATATCTCGGCATAAATTCCGCTATGCAGGATATTGAGGATGGTAAGACAGGCGATATACCGCGGCACCTTCAGAATAAGCACTATGACGGAGAGGGCGACGTGATAAAAGGTCAGCATTATCTGTATCCGCACGACTATCCCAATCATTATGTTGATCAGCAGTATCTGCCCGATGCTATAAAAGACAGGGTTTATTATACATTCGGGGATAATAAATTTGAACAACAGTCAAAAGCCTACCGGGATAATATCAAAGGCAAAAAGTAATAAACAAGCCTGACAGCGGTCATTCGTTGTCAGGCTTGCTTTTGTCTGTAAATTCACTTTTCTTGTCGCCGCTGAACAATTGAGATATGCCGATGTAAAGCAGAAATGCCGCAAACAGCTTTCTGAGAATTTCAACATCAATAATTCCGGCGACAAAACTTCCCACAGCAGCGCAGGGAAGTCCGAGTATCAGATATTTACCGACAAGCTTAAGGTCGATCAGCTTGTTTTTTATATGGATTATGAGAGATAGCAGTGCAATGGGCAGAAAAAACAACAGATTTATTCCCTGCGCCAGATCCTGAGGTGTATTTGTAAAGATCGAAAGATATACAAGCAGAACAAAACCACCGCCAAGTCCCATTGATGCAGCGGCACCTGTTATAAGACCGACAAAAATATTCATATAAGCATCCTCAATGCGCCGGCTATTATCAGTATTCCGAACATCTTTTTTATCAGTTTGTCAGGGATTTTCTTAAGCAATACAGCTCCGAGCACTGCGCCGATAAGTCCGAAAGGAATGTATTCCCACGCTGCCGTAAAGTCGATTTTGCCGTTTATAAGGTAAATAACTGCCGTGACAAGACTGAGAACGAATATGAGCGCTACCGACGAAGCGTGAGCTTTTTTAGGTTCTGCGCCGTTTTTTTCAAAGGCAGGAACTGCGACCGTGCCGCCGCCTGAGCCGAAAAGTCCGTTCAGAAAGCCGCAGATAGCGCCGTAAATAAGTCCGATATATTTATTCATATCAGTAGTTTTTGCGTTTATAGTCGGTTTATGCAAATTGAAAAGCCGTACTGTTTTTAGCAGTACGGCTGTTATTTTTGAGACCACCTTGCCGTGGTATGACGATGAAACCCGCACATAAAAGTACGGTGGGTAACTTTCCCCCGAATGTTTCACGCTCCCTTCGTCCGCAAAGCGGGAGGTCTGCAATCCGCAAACGGAGAGAAATCCCTATTAAAGAGTGTCGGATCATATGAAATCATACTGAAGCGCACAAGGCAGTGTAATAACTGATTATTCGTCTTCTTCGTCAAGCTCGTCGAAGACTTTGAAAAATTCTTTTGCAACACGGTCATATTCTTTATCGTCATCGATCGTTGCAAGATAAACTTCATCGTTCTTGTTTATTTCTTTGAGGATCACATATACGTCGCTGTCGGCGTTTTCGTCATCTTCTTCGGGAATGACGGCACAATAGTTGCTACCGTCTACTTCAATTCTTCCGATAAGCTCAAAAGAAACGGTTTCGCCGTTTTCGTCCTCGAGGTCAATGAACTCAGCAGTGTCTAAGTCGTTTTCGGGGATATTTTCGATTTCTGACATTCTTTATTCCTTCCTTTTCCGAGGACCGTTTCAAGACCTCTGTTCTGTATATAATTTTACACGAAACCAAAGGCGTTGTCAAGAGGTATTTTATGATTTTTTCACAGTGTTATCCTTGATGGTAGAAATTGTCGATTTCCTTTTTGTTAGGTTATTAACATAGCTGAAAATCCTGTTTTATGTGTAACTTGTGTAACTATGTGACTTATATACAAAACACAGCTGTGCAATTTGTACAATTTTAAGCGGTAAAACTGTTGACATTGTTGCTTTCTTGTGGTATCATATAGACAAGGAAAAGGAAAGTTCCCCAGACAGAACAAAACATCTTGGTGCTGACTATTTAACATTATAAAGAGGGTTTTGTTCACCGCTATATACGAGTCGGAAGCGTATATAAATACAGTCGGACAGGAGGCGAGTCCAATGGGTCAAGAAATCAGTGAGTCACAGCAGTCTGTTGAGACTCGCAACATAAAGTAAGAAGTGAATGGGACGATGATAATACTCATACGGTACTCATCGACACACATAATAAAAGGGTTTTGACCTTATAAATTGCGAGCAAAACAGCTACGGTGATATTAAAACCTTATAGCGATTGGAAAATCGCGGATTTCCGCAAAAGCGTTTATTATATAAAGCTTTCAAGGTAATATAGGTAAGGTGATTGAGATGTACAGTTTAAGACATTCAAAGAGGCAGTTTTACTGATTAAGAGCTCTGAAGGATGTGTTGCTTATGGTAATATACACTGACTGCTTAATATGGCATCTAAGATTGGTGCTGAATGAAGAAAGACAGTGAGGTATAGTCCAATGTATTAAATGTACAGGTAGCAGTAGCTACGAAAAATGTAAAAGTCGGTTATAGTTTAACGGCAGTAATAACGGGATGAGTTCCGTAAGGATATGCGAAGAACGCATAAAGCGATAATGACTCATAACCGATAAAACATAAGAACAATTAAATATTAAAAAATTCAGACGGGCTTTGGAGTATGTTTTGCTTCAAAGCCTGTTTCCATTGTGTGCAAACTTGCATTTACCGACAAAAAGTGATATAATCAGAAAAACGCGATTAAGGAGATTACTATAATAAAATTACCGAAGATATATACAGCAAATTCAATTAAAGCGATGCACGAGAAGCTTAACCTTGATGTAAAAACAGTAATGCTGTTATACGATTATTTTGATGCGTTTTCAAATTTTTATGAGATGTTACCCTTGATAGGCATTATATCACGTTTGAATAACTTTACAAGAACACCGTAAATCGTGGATTTACACCTGTCGAGCTTAATCAACCCGGCAGTGGTATGTCGGCCGATAGTGTAGTATTTGAAGAAGACGGCGCATTACCTCTTAATGTTATAAATTCTGTTCCGTTAAGCGGAATATAATAACAATATTTAAAGCAGACATTAAAGCGTACTGCATATATCAAAAAAGCTGTGGTTTCGTTTGTGAAACCACAGCTTTTATTGTGTCCGGTTTTAAGCGTTCTGCTTTCTTCTCTTAGCATCTTCCTTGGCACGAAGGTCATTGTCGAGAATTTTCTTTCTGATACGGATCGTCTTGGGTGTTACCTCGACAAGCTCATCATCGTTTATAAATTCAAGGCTTTCTTCAAGACTCATTCTCTTGTAGGGGATAAGTCTTAATGCGTCATCACTGCCGCTGGCTCTTGTATTTGTCAGGTGCTTTTTCTTGCAGACGTTGACATTGATATCGCCTGCCTTGGGAGATACGCCGACAACCATACCTTCGTATACGGGAACACCTGCATCAATGAACAAAGTACCTCTTTCCTGAGCATTGAACAGACCGTAAGCCATAGCTGTACCTGACTCAAATGCAACAAGTGAACCGACTGTTCTGGTGGGGATCTCACCCATATAAGGACGGTAGCTGTCGAAAACGGTATTCAATACACCCTCACCTTTTGTATCTGTCATAAACTCGCTTCTGTAGCCGAACAGACCTCTTGAGGGGATAAGGAACTCAATTCTGGTTCTGCTGCCTACAGGCTGCATATGAACAAGCTCAGCTTTTCTTACGCCCATTTTTTCCATAACAGAGCCGACACAGCTATCGGGCACGTCAATAAGCAGACGTTCGATAGGTTCACATCTTACGCCGTCAATTTCTTTGAAAAGTACACGAGGAGTACTTACCGAAAGCTCATAGCCCTCACGGCGCATTGTTTCAATTAAGATCGACAGATGCATTTCGCCTCTGCCGGCAACGTTATAAGCATCTGAGTTTTCACTGTCGGTAACTCTGAGCGAAACGTCCTTTAAAAGCTCCTTGTGAAGACGTTCTCTTATCTGACGAGAGGTTACAAATTTTCCCTCTCGACCGGCAAAGGGGCTGTCGTTTACCGAGAAAGTCATTTCTACTGTAGGCTCGCTTATCTTTACGAAGGGGAGAGGCTCGGGGTTGTTTACAGAGCAGATAGTCTGTCCGATTGTGATACCCTCGATACCTGATAAGCATACGATATCACCTATCGTAGCTTCAGTCACAGGAACCTTGTTCATACCCTCAAAAGTGTAAAGGCTTACTACCTTTGACTTGAAGGGCTTGTGCGAACCGTTGTAATCGCACACCATAACTTCCTGGTTCTGTTTTATTGTACCTCTTTCAATTCTGCCGACTGCAATTCTGCCTACATAGTCATTGTAGTCGATGGAAGAAACGAGCAGCTGTAAATCACCGTCCGGATCACCCTCGGGGCAGGGAATATGCTCAATTATCTTGTCAAACAGCGGCTTAAAATTTTCTCCCATAACATCGGGTGAGTATGAAGCGACACCGTTTCTGCCGGAGCAGAAGATAACGGGGCTGTCGAGCTGTTCATCTGATGCATCAAGGTCGAGCAGAAGTTCAAGAACTTCATCTACTACTTCCTTATTTCTGGCATCGGGGCGGTCTGTCTTGTTAACTACAACAATAACCTTAAGACCCAAGTCAAGTGCTTTCTGAAGGACAAATCTTGTCTGAGGCATTGTACCCTCAAAGCTGTCAACAAGGAGCAGTACGCCGTTTACCATCTTTAATATACGTTCCACTTCGCCTGAAAAATCTGCGTGTCCGGGAGTGTCAACGATGTTGATCTTAACACCGTTATAGTGTGCGGCGGCATTTTTTGCAAGAATCGTGATGCCACGCTCTCTTTCAAGTGCGTTGCTGTCCATTACGCGGTCTTCTACTTCCTGATTGTCACGGAATACGCCGCCTTGCTTCAGCATTTCATCGACCAGTGTTGTCTTGCCGTGGTCAACGTGTGCGATTATAGCTATATTTCTTAAATCTTCTCTTTTCAACGTCAAGTCTCCTTCTTCGCATAAATTCTGTCTTTATCCTTATAATTATACTCATTTTCTTCGATTTTTACTAGATTATATTTAGATAATTTTGCACAAGTGATAAAAGTTTCGCTTGTCTATTTTTCACAAAAAAATCGGGAGTCCCCGCAGGGACTCCCGGTTGAGTTGGCGTTATCAGCAGCCGCATCCTCCGCAGTTATTGCCGCATCCGCCGCCGCAGCCGCAGTCGTTATTGCCGCAGCCGCCGCTGTTACCACAGCAGGCAAATAAGAGAATGAGAATAATGATCCACCAGCAAGAGTTGTTTGAACAGAACATAATATGTTTCCTCCGTTTAGTATTTGAGCATAGCCGTTTGAGCGTTGCTCATAGTACATAATATGCCGTTGGTTAAAATGTGTTACCGCTTTTTACTTGTCCGCTGTGATTAAAGAGTAAAAATCTGCCTATAATTGTATATGAGAAAGGCGGTCATATTATGGTATTCAACGGTTTTACAGATAAAGCTAACGATGCACTTACCTGCGCTCTGACCGGTGCTATGAGTATGGGGCATACCTATGTCGGCAGTGAGCATATTCTGTACGGATTATGTGCTTGTAAGGGCGGGGTGGCATCTATGGTACTTGAACAGAGCGGTGTAACTTGCGCCGCCGTTATTTCACGCATAAACTCGCTTATCGGAAAAGGTCTGCCGACAACGCTGGATGTATCGGATTTTACGCCGAGGAGTAAGCGTATACTTGAAGAGTCTGTGTTGATAGCAAGAAATTCGGGTAGGAATGTTGCAGGCACAGAGCATATTCTGCGTGCAATAATGCGTGACAGTGAATGCTATGCCTCTGTGTTTCTGCGTGAGATGGGGCTTGACTGCGAAACTGTTATTAACAGGTGTGCAGATCCGCTTAAGAAAACCACACAAGTAAAAAGCACAGATACCAAGAACAGCAAAGAATTGTCTTCTACACTGGCAAAGTACGGCAGAGATCTTACGGCGGCGGCACGCAAAGGTAAGCTTGATCCTTGCTTTTGCCGCAAAAAGGAAACAGGTAGGGTTATCGAGATACTTCTCAGGCGCACAAAGAATAACCCATGTCTGGTAGGTGAGCCGGGTGTAGGAAAAACGGCTATCGCAGAGGGGCTTGCAATAAGGATCGCAGAGGGTAAAGTTCCTGACGAACTTCAGACAAAGCGCATATATATGCTTGATATAACAGCGATGCTAGCCGGTGCAAAATATCGCGGAGATTTTGAAGAGAGGTTGAAAGCCGTATTTGATGAGATAAGAAATGACGGCAATATTATAGTGTTCATTGATGAAATTCACAATATCGTCGGTGCAGGTGCGGCTGAGGGTGCTATAGATGCGGCAAACATACTTAAGCCTATGCTTGCAAGGGGAGAAGTAAGGCTTATCGGAGCTACCACTAATTCAGAGTACAGGAGATATATTGAAAAGGACGCGGCACTTGAACGTCGTTTGCAACCCGTAAGTGTATCGGAGCCTGATGTGAGCGAAACAATAACTATCCTGAATGGGCTTAAAGGACGTTATGAGAGTTATCATAGGGTAAAAATTACCGACGGGGCGATAAAAGCGGCTGTTGAGCTTTCGGTACGGTATATAAACGATCGTTTCCTGCCCGATAAAGCGATTGATCTTATAGATGAAGCTTCGGCAAAAGTGAGAGCTTCACAAACAATAAAAGGAGAAACGGCAAATCGGAATAACAGATTAAAAGAGCTGTCTGAGAGAAAAATAAAAGCAATAAATGATAAGGATTTTGCACTTGCGTTAAGACTCCGTGAAGAGGAAAGGGCAGTTGCGGCAGGTGTACAGGCTGACAGCCCGATCGCTATATTGACAGAGAAAGATATAGCCGATGTTGTGACAAGTTATACAGGTATACCATTAGACTATGATGGCGACAACGCTAAAAAGCTTGTTGAGCTTGAAAGAATACTGTCAGAAAGGATAACAGGTCAGACTGAGGCGATATCAGCTGTTGCAAATGCCGTAAGAAGAGGTCGCTCCGGGCTTTCCGATGAACATCGTCCTATAGGCTCATTTATTTTCCTTGGTACAAGCGGAGTAGGCAAGACCAAGTGCTGTAAGGAGCTGGCGGGAGCTTTATTCGGTGATGAAAAGGCTTTGATACGTTTTGATATGTCAGAGTACAGCGAAAAGCACTCAGTATCAAAGCTTATAGGTGCTCCTGCGGGATATGTGGGGTATGAGGACGGAGGAAAGCTGATTGACAGAGTAAGAGGCAAGCCCTACAGCGTTGTATTATTTGATGAAATAGAAAAAGCCCATCCCGATATATTTGATATTTTGTTACAGGTGCTTGATGACGGACATCTGACCGACTCTGCAGGAAGAACGGCGGATTTCACAAACACGGTTATTATAATGACCGGAAATATAGGAAGCAGACTTATAAGCGGAGGCAAAAACAAGTTAGGCTTCTGCACTCAGCAAAGACAAACAGTAATATCAGAGCTAATAAGAAATGAACTTAAGGAATATTTCCGACCTGAATTTCTAAGCAGGGTAGACGAAGTTATAGTATTCAATGAGCTTGGTATGAACGATTTTAAGCAGATATGCGGCAATATGCTTGCAAAGCTCGCAAAGAGGTGCAGTCGGCAGGGAGTGTCGCTGTCGTGGAGTGAGCGTTTGTCCGACAGAATATGCGCTGATGCGGAAAAAATGCATGAAGGTGCGCGACCTATAGCAAAGCTGATCGATAAGAATGTTATGGACCGTATATCCGACGGTATAATAAAAGGTGAATTTTCAGACGGCGATGAAATATATGCCGATATTTCGGATAGCGGCAATTATACTGTGAGAAAAATGTGCGCGGATAAGCTGGGATAATCGGATATAAGAATGCGCTGAAAAGCTAAATTTGAAGAGCTTGTTTGACAGTGCCCGGGCTAGTGCCGCCGGTCTGAGCATTGACGCTTGCAGCTGTCCGCATAAGGTCACTGCCGGGGACGCATAAAAACAGCCACACAGTGCCGTTGCGCGATGCAACGGTTCTGTGTGGCTGTTGACCTGTACAGGGCTTCGCTTCAGAAGCAAGTACACTTGATCCAAATGACCTTGTGTAGATGCAAAACCGACAGAGCAGGGAATAGTGACACTGCATTTTGAAGTTTTATCTGTTTTTCTGCAGTTTATATAATGTGTCACAGCTATGTATTTTTACATTGCAGGTACAGCTTCTGTAGAAAAATACTGCTGTACATCTTCGTCATTGCTAAAGTCCTCAAAGCCTTTTGCTATATCTTCTTCAGATGGCGATGCGATATAATTGCGGAGCATACATATCTCTTCAACCATAGGAGTGAGTTTATTACGGCAGAAGACCTTTCTGTCACTTGACTGGAATATGTCGCGCAGACCGCTGTCTGTCAGCAGATCAGAGCCTCTGAGGTCATCTATCACCAGATTTAGTTCATCTTCTGCAAGCATATACTCTTCTGCCAGCATTCCCAGTTCGCCGTTTAGAATTTCTAACATTTTATCGCCATCATTCTCAATAAATACATCTAATGTGCATTTTACAGCCTTGCTTGCAACAGAAGACGCAACAGCCGAACCGATAAAGCCGCCGATAAACGTACCGACAACAGGAATTACCGAACCACAGGCTGCGCCGACCGCAAATCCTGCACTGCCTGCCGCAACGCTTGCAGTGGTTACGGCGACATTCTTAAATAATTGTTCTTTGGATATTCTGCCGCTTATTATACGCAATATATCTGCCGATGATAAGACAGCAATAGTTACCGCACCGGTCACTACACTTCCCTTCAAAAAGTTTTTAGCCTCTGATGCAGATGCCGCAGTGCCTGTACTTTTACTGACTACTTTTTGTAGTGATTTTGAATTTGCCATCTTATTTAACATATGACTATTCTCAAGTGCATTTACTACCGGCGTAGCTTTAAGCAATTGGCTTGAAATCATTGTAATAGCAAATGTAGTTCCGAAAGCTTTAGCTGTAGCCCGGAGTGTGGACTTTACCGCTTCTTCATTATCTGCACCGTTTATCTTAGATACGCTAAATGTAACTACAGCTGAAATCATCGCACCTCTCGCTGCTGTAACAGTGCTAAGCTTTGCATCGACTTTCAAAGATTCTATAGTTCCGAATTTGCCTATCTGTTCTATTTGTTTATAAGTATATTTGCTCTTTTTAACATATTTATCAGCATATTCTTCACCTTTCAGATCGGCAACTTTACTCCTATATGCGTCGTATTTATCAGACGGAACTTCAACAACCATAGGATTACCGTTTTGTCCTACATATATAGGATTGCCGTTGCTGTCAAAAGTCTGACGCATTATCATATTAGGGTCTTTACAACATTTCGACTGTATTTCAGTTTTCTTAAAAAGCCCCACTACTCTATCTGCACCGGCTTTGACGTTATCTCCGCCTTTCCATGATGCCGCTTTGAAATGGAATAAATCATCAACATGATTTGCATATTCAAAAGCGTGTCCGTGACCTTGAACCTGACTGAATTTTGTAAAGTTCATAAATATTGAACCAACGTTGGACTGATTCAAAGACACCTGAGCAGATGATATAAGATTTCTTTCTAGACCTGCATATTTACGTTTTAATTTCTTTATCCTGTCTTCGGGAAGATTTTTAGATTCTTCTATAGGATAATTAAAAACATACGAATTAAGACCTATTCCGTTAATACAGTTTTCATCAAGCTCTTTTGTTTCGCTGATATACAGATCATCATCTTCGCTTTCATCAGCATAAACCTTACTCATTGTCCTGAGCGAATTGAGATACTTCTTTGTATAATCCCGCCAGTTTTCAGAATAATAATCTCCGCCGAGAGCGGCCTTTGCGTACAGTTCGTTGGCGTGCATAATATCCTTTTTTACTCCCAGTCCGAACTGATACATTACGGCAAGATCGCGCAGTGCATCTACCATACCTCTCTCGGCAGCCTCTTTCATATAGTAGACAGCCTGTTCACAGTTTTTATCCTTATAGAACAGCATGAGAGCATAATAATAACAGCCGATAGAATAGTTGGGCTCTGATTTATTTATCTGCTTGATTTTTTCAAGGTAGTACAGTGCTTTTTCGACATCGGCTTCTACCCATTCACCTGTAAAATAAAGAATACCGAGATTTATGCCCGCAGCCGCATATCCCTGTCTATCAGCCAGTTCATGCAACCAGTCAATGCCTGTCTGTGCTTTTTCGTTATAATCTTTATTTTCGATATAAAGCATCGATAACAAGTATTTTGCCTGGCAGTCAACATCTTTAACAGATGTAAGCAATTCATGTGCCTTTCTGATATTTTTATCACAACCATATCCGTAAAGATAGCAAATTCCGAGATTAACCTTAAGGCTGACAGGTATTTTATCGTATTCTACAGTGTCATATATACGTTTGTAAATGCCAAACGCCTTTTTATGTTCGGTATGTTCTCTGTTTATACCAAGGAAACACATATTTCCGAGTGCCGTTTCCGCAAGAAGATCTCCCAGTTCGGCAGCTGTCTTGAAGTTTTCTTCGGCAATCTCCGTATTGCGCGGTATTCCTTCACCGTTATAATATATCTCACCGATGATACGATAAGCTTCGGCGCTCTGCACCTGCCCGAGTAAATCCAGTGAAAACATTATATTGAATGGCATTCCCATACCGGTTCTGGCGCGTTGAGCAAGCTGAATAGCAGCTTTGTGATTTCCCAGTTTTGCCTGTTCAATGAGAAAATCATTGCTGAAAGAAGTCAAATCGGTATATGCAAGGCTGAGCATTTTATAGTAGTCATATTCATCATCGTGTTCATACATTCCGGGATTGGAAAGATAAGAAGCGTAGAACGCCATTACTTCGTCAATGAACTGTTTTAACTTGTTTGCCTTTACAGCCTTTCCTTTAATGGCAAATCTGCTTCCGTTTATCAGTTTTACGTTGATAACATCGGCGGTCACCGACAGACTGTCGATATCAGAGAAATATACCGCAGTCTGATGATTGCCGGAGTTGGAATAAATGCCCCATATAGTTACTATAATTCCGTTTTTGGCATTTCCGAAAAAAGTAGTATCGGAGAAAAGAATACACTGCCACGGAATGATGCTCTTGGCATAGTTGTTTTTTGCAATTGTAAATTGCTTAACCGGCATCTCACCCCTGAAATACACTTTACTGCCTTTTGCAAGACGTATTCTGTACTTAGACGCAATACTGTCAATGTTATTTATAAAATTGTTGGAAATTCTTATTTGCGGTCTGAGTCCGTGCTTTTCGACCAGCAACAGCATATAATGTAACAATTCATAAAGTACACGGTCGTTATCGCCTTCGCCCATAACGGTGAAATTCTCTGAACACAGAGGATAATAAATACCATTAAGCATTTCTACCGTTACAGTATCAGAACTTTTATCTATGGTCACGTTTCTCATCATTTTAAAGTCGATAGAAAACTTTTCGTCACCTTTTCGTAGGAAAAAGAAATCGGGAGAGATAAGTATACCTTCTTTGCAAGAACCGAATAGCGTTGTATCCACAAATCCGACTACTTTCATCGCAGGTAATCCCGGAGCCATATATCTAAGTGCGCTCATCAGCTTTTTTGGCGGCAATTCATCTGTATACGCTGTGCTTAACGAAAAAGACGAAAGCCGATCTCTGATATAGGCAATATCGTCACCGGTACAACAAAAATCTATCATTTTCGGCGTATTGCCGGAATAACTTGCTGTTCCCGCAGGAATGTCTGTCTTTATAGGTATATACTCAAAGCTGCATCGCGGGTGAAGATCGAGTACAGGTTGAGTCGCTGCAAGCGGATTGAATGGCATACCTTGCGCCTGTTCGGTTGTGTTCTGTACTGCACAAACAGGTTTTCCGCACTTGATACAGAATGCGTATCCGTCCTGTAGAACCGCTCCGCAATTTGTACAGAAGCTTGCCGGGCTTGTGCTGTTCTGCTGTGGTATTGATTTTTCTATAGAGTTATTCTGTATCGGCACAGAATTATTTACAGAAGGGAATATAGCGTTATCCTGTCTGCTTGTCGGAATGCTTTGTGTTGCATTTACAGGATTGCCGCACTTGATACAGAATGCGTATCCGTCCTGTAAAACCGCTCCGCAATTTGTACAGAAGCTTGCCGGGCTTGTGCTGTTCTGCTGTGGTATTGATTTTTCTATAGAGTTATTCTGTATCGGCACAGAATTATTTACAGAAGGGAATATAGCGTTATCCTGTCTGCTTGTCGGAATGCTTTGTGTTGCATTTACAGGATTGCCGCACTTGATACAGAATGCGTATCCGTCCTGTAGAACCGCTCCGCAATTTGTACAGAAGCTTGCCGGGCTTGTGCTGTTCTGCTGTGGTATTGATTTTTCTATAGAGTTATTCTGTATCGGCACAGAATTATTTACAGAAGGGAATATAGCGTTATCCTGTCTGCTTGTCGGAATGCTTTGTGTTGCATTTACAGGATTGCCGCACTTGATACAGAATGCGTATCCGTCCTGTAAAACCGCTCCGCAATTTGTACATATTATCTTATCTACCGTTTCATTGCACGCGGATATCTCCTGAATAGGTTCAACGTTCTGTCCACACTGTATTGATTGCTTATTTGTTGTACTATCCACCGATTGAAAGGACTTTGATGTATCGGTATTCCCGTTTTTACTTTGCGGTGTCTGCAAAGCAGGGGAGGGGATCACACTGTCAAATACGCAGGTTAAAGTCGGCGACACTGCATATGATGTCGTTACTGTCGGATCCTCAGGATGCTCCGATAACGCATAATAAGAAGCAAAAGCCCATAAGACACTTACTACTTCCACAGGACTGCAAGGCGCAAAAACCTTAACAGCAGAGCCATCTCGGTATGATACGATAAAATTATATTTTCCTATAAACGTAAGACCTTTGATTTCGTGATAAGATATTGTGCATCTTTCACCTGTGTCTTTTATAAATACTTCATTATATGTATAAACACAGCCGCTCCTGCCGCTATCACTTATCGTTGCATCAATCTGTAAATATACCTGACTTGCATCTACGTTGTTTGCAAAAATTTTTTGAGCCCTTGATAATCGTTTTTCATTATGCTCACCGGCAAACGAATATGAAAAGGAAATCCGGGATTGTTCCATAAAGCTTCTGATTGCTTTATCCAAAACAGTAAAATCAATCATATTATCTCTCCGTTTTTTATTTTATAGGGTAATTATATAATATTTAAAATGAAAAATCAACTTAAAAATTCAGCCGCCTTAAAAGGCGGCCGAAATATATTTACTTAACCATATCGCTGTTATTGATAGCAGAAACAAGTGCGCTTACCGAACTGTTGATGATATCTGTATGGATACCTGCGCCCCAGAACGAATTACCATTCTTGTCGCATATCTCAACATAAGCGGCGGCCTTTGACTTAGAGCCTACTTCTATGGCGTGCTCGTTATATGTCACTAAGCTGTAGCTCAGTCCCAGACCGTTCTTTATAGCGTCGCTCACTGCGTCAAGTCTGCCGTTACCGCTTCCGGTGTATACAGCCTTATCACCCTTGTAGTCTACTGTTACTGTTGCAGTAATTCCGCCGTTTTCCTGCTTGTAGTGCGCCTCGGTAATTTTAAGTGCTGTTTCTTTATTCACAAAATTACTGCGGAACACTTCATACACTTCGTCGGGAGTAAGCTCCTTGTGCTGATGATCGGAAACGGATTTTACCGTATAACCGACTTTTTCACGGAACTTTTTAGGCAGATCTACACCGTACTTCTGCTGTAAAAGATAACCGATACCGCCCTTACCGCTCTGGCTGTTGATACGGATAACATCACCGTCATACTGTCTGCCGATATCCATAGGATCGATAGGCAGATAAGGGACTGTCCAGTGCTCGGGATCTTTTTCTTCACGCCACTTCATACCCTTTGCGATAGCGTCCTGATGTGAGCCGGAGAATGCCGCAAATACGAGCGAGCCGCTGTAGGGCTGTCTGTCGTAAACCTTCATACAGGTCATCTTCTCGTAAACTTCCGTTATTGACGGCAGATCCGAGAAATCAAGCTTCGGGTCAACGCCGTGCGAGTACATATTCAGTGCAAGCGTTACTATATCAACATTGCCTGTACGTTCACCGTTGCCGAACAGAGTACCCTCTATTCTGTCTGCGCCCGCAAGCAAGCCAAGCTCACTGTCTGCAACAGCACAGCCTCTGTCATTATGGGGGTGAAGTGAAACGATAACGTTCTCTCTGTTCACCATATTCTTGCACATATACTCTACCTGACTTGCGTAAACGTGCGGAAGTGACATTTCTACCGTAACGGGAAGATTGATTATAACCTTATCATCGGGAGTGGGCTGCCATACATCAAGCACTGCGTTGCATATCTCAAGCGCAAATTCAGGCTCTGTTCCGGTAAAGCTCTCGGGTGAATATTCAAACTTGAAGTCGCCGGGTGTCTTTTCTCTGTATTCCTTTAACAGCTTTGCGCCCTCAACGGCAATATCTATGATTTCATTCTTGGGCTTTCTGAATACCTGTTCTCTTTGTGCAACAGAGGTGGAATTGTACAGATGAACTACTGCGTGCTTTGCACCTGCAAGTGCTTCAAACGTTTTCTTTATGATGTGTTCTCTTGACTGTGTAAGTACCTGAATAGTAACGTCATCGGGGATAAGATCCTGTTCGATCAGTGTGCGGCAGAATTCATATTCAGTTTCGGACGCTGCAGGGAAACCGATCTCGATCTCCTTGAAGCCGATCTCTACAAGCACCTTGAAAAATTCGAGCTTTTCTTCAAGGTTCATAGGAACGATAAGCGCCTGATTACCGTCACGCAGGTCAACACTGCACCATATGGGAGCTTTGACGATATACTCCTTCTTTGTCCATTCAAGACACTGCGTAGGAGGCATAAAATATCCTCTTGAGTATTTGTTTGTATTCATTGTACCTTTCATAAATGATGTCCTTTCCCTATTTGGTTTTTCCGATGCAGGCATTAAAAAGCAATGTAAATACACAAAACCCCGCCTCTGTAAAGAGACGGGGTAAATCCTCGTGGTACCACTCTTCTTGACACAGCCTTATGCTATGTCCTCTTATGCCACATCTATCAATGTGCTTCTCTGTAACGGGAGATCCCGTCATGACTTACTGCAATGTTCAGCCATGCGACTCTCAGGCGAGCTATTTCCGACCTTTAATATTGCCTTGCACCAAACGACAACTCTCTGTGAATAAAAATACGGCTTTTTTCCTGATCAACGTCTTTTCCTATTAACAAGTATATTATATCTTACAAAAACACATTTGTCAATAGTTTTTTACAAATTATTCGCCTATCATTTCAATAAGCTGTTGCTGACTTATGACCGCAATACCGAGCTGCTGTGCTTTTGTGAGCTTGCTTCCTGCTTCTTCGCCTGCAAGAACATAGCTTGTTTTCTTTGAAACAGAACCGCTGCACTTGCCGCCGTTCTGCTCTATAAGCGTTTTAGCCTCATCTCGTGTCATATCGGGGAGAGTACCTGTAATGACAAATGTCAGTCCTGCCAACCTGTCGCTCTTAACGTCGGATTCATACACCGTGTTTACACCACAGGCTTTCAGCCTTTTGGTAAGCTCGATCATATGCGGCTCGTGAAGTGCAGTGAAGATGTTATTTGCAAGTATATCACCGAAGTTTTCTACAGCTGAAATTTCCTCAGCGGAAGTTTCCGACAGCTTTTCGATACTGCCAAAATGCTTCATCAGAAGCTGTGCGTTCTTTTGCCCTATGCCTTTTATTCCGAGTGCGAATAACAGTCTGTCGGGCGAATTTGCCTTTGACTTTTCAATGTTTGCTATCAATTTTGCGGCTGAAACCTTTGCAAAACCGGGTAACATTTCAAGATCCTGCTGTTGAAGAGTGTAAAGGTCTGCGACAGTATTTATAAGCTTGTTTTCGACAAGCTGTTTTACTACCGCTTCACCCAGTCCGTCAATGTTCATAGCCGCTCTTGATGCAAAATGTTCAATGTTCTTGAGAAGCTGCGCCGGACAATTTATATTTACACAGCGAATTACCGCCTCGTCCTCCGCTCTTTCGGCTTTTCCGCCGCAGACAGGGCATATATGCGGTATCGTAAACGGCACACTGTTTTCGGCGTGGCTGACACTGCGCACGACCTCGGGGATAATATCTCCTGCCTTGCGTACTGCTATAATATCGCCGATCCTTATATCCTTGCTGTCGATATAGTCCTGATTATGAAGCACTGCTCTTGATACGGTAGTACCTGCAAGCCATACAGGCTCAAATACGGCAACGGGAGTAAGTGCTCCGGTTCTGCCGACATTTATCTCTATATCAAGCAGTTTCGTTTCCTTTTCTTCGGGAGGATACTTGAAAGCTACCGCCCACTTCGGCACTTTGGCGGTACTGCCGAGCTCGTTTCTCAGCTCAAAATCATTGACCTTGATTACCGCACCGTCTATATCATAGGAATAGCTTTGTCTGTTCTCGCCTATCTCCATAATGCGCGAAACGGCGTCTTCGATATTATCAAAGGTCTTATAGCCGTCTATCACATTGAAGCCGAGCTTTTTCATATAGTCAAGGCTCTCGCTGTGTGTGGTAAGCTCCTTACCCTCAATACGCTGAAGATTGAATACGAATATATCAAGTCCTCTTGATGCAGTTATTCTGCTGTCTTTCTGACGCAGTGAGCCTGCGGCGGCATTACGCGGATTTTTAGCCGGCTGTTCATCGTTTTCAAGCTGTGTTTTTACCAGCCTTTCAAAGTCGGCTTTGGGCATATAGACCTCTCCTCTGACTTCTATAAAGGGGAGCTTCTCGTTAAGCTCCAAAGGTATCGACTTTATGGTTTTCAGATTTTTCGTGATATCCTCGCCTACAAATCCGTCACCGCGGGTAGAGCCCCTTGTGAATATTCCGTCCGTGTATTCAAGTGAAACAGATAAGCCGTCTATCTTTGGTTCAACGCAGTATACAGCCTTGCCTACGGCTTTTTTCACACGCTCGTCAAATTCATACAGCTCGCCTTTTGAGAATACGTCCTGCAGGCTTCCCATCTGCACCTCGTGAGTTACCTTCTCAAATGTGTTGATGGCATATCCGCCGACGTGCTGTGTGGGAGAACTTTCGGAAACAATTTCGGGATTTTCCGCTTCTATCTCCTTTATTCTTCTCATCAGCCTGTCGTACTCATCATCTTCTACAGTCGGATTGTCGAGAACGTAGTAATTGAAATTGTGCTGTTCGGCTTGCTTGCAAAGCTGTTCGTATTCACTTTTTATCTGCTCTTTATCCATTGTAATCCCTTCCGTTTTCGGTTATTCATACGGCTCTGCCTCAAAGTCATTTATTGCATCGACAATGTCTTTATCTTCGGATACCACATGGGTGAAGCTCTCCGGTACATTTCCGACAATGACCGTTTCGGCAATCAGAAAATCACCGCTGACCTTTGTTTCCACCGAATACATAGGTATAAATGCGGTAACGCTGACAGTAGTACGCATTATCATTCTGTGAAGCGTCTGGTTAAGTCCTGCATCGGTAAATTCACTTATAAATACTGCATCGGCATAGCCCTTTGGTTCTACCTTCATTCTGACGGTAGGACCTGAGCCGTGAAAAAGCGGTATTCCGCTGAGCGTACCGACAGTAAGATCAACGTTTTCGGTTTCACCTTTCATGAGCCTGTCGTTTATCTCGGTCAGCATATCGTTCTTAATGCGGTTTATCAGCTTAGTGTTGCTTTCGATAGAAGAAACTCTTCCATCTGCGGTGTAACTGAGCTTTACAAGAGCGCTGTATCCGACATCTTCTCCAAGCTCCGAAAGCCGCTCGTTTATCGCATCGTCTATAAGGCTCACCGTAACCGCCTTTGAATTGTATTCGCACACGTTTATTATATTAGGTCTTATCATAAGTTGCAGCATTCCGGCAAAGCCGAGAAGCATAAAAGCCGTACCGATAAGTTTAAGCCCGAGCCTGCGTCTGAATTTCGATAAATCTCTTTTCATAAAATCACCCGTTCAAATATAATACTATATTCTGAGCGGGCGGATTTTATGATATTGATTACTTCATCTTATAGAATGCGGTAAATGCCTTATACGCCATATAAACGTCATTTTTTGCGGTAAGCTCATACGGTGCGTGCATTGAAAGCACGGGAACGCCGACATCTATCGTATCAATGTTGAGGTTTGCAATATAAGCCGCAACAGTTCCGCCGCCGCCGAAATCTACCTTACCAAGCTCGCCTGTCTGCCATACGACATCGTTCTTGTCAAGCATATTGTGGATAAGTCCTACATACTCGGCGCTTGCATCGCTTGTACCGGACTTTCCTCTGGCACCGGTGTACTTTGTGACAACAATGCCCTTATTTACAAATGAGCAGTTGTTACGCTCATAGCCGTCGGGGAATGTGGGGTCGTAAGCCGCATTTACATCGGCTGAAAGGCAACGAGTTGCGGAAATAACCGTTCTTCCGTCACTGCCCATATTCTCGGCTAAATCGTAAAGGAAGAACTTAAGATATGCCGAGCGTAAGCCTGTATTGCCGTCACTGCCTGTTTCCTCCTTGTCAGTGAGAACACAAACGGCGGTCTTTTCGGGAACAGCCTTCATATCAATAATTGCGGTAAACGCAGTGTATGCGCAAACTCTGTCGTCTTGTCCGTAAGCGCCGACAAGGCTTCTGTCAAAGCCTACATCCTTCGCTTTGAAGGCAGGAACGCATTCAAGCTCAGCACTTAAGAAATCCTTTTCTACAACGCCGTACTTCTCAAAGAGAATGTTCAGCAGGTTGAGCTTTACCTTTTCGCTTATCTTATCATCTCTGAAAGGTCTTGAGCCAATGAGGATATTAAGTTCCTCGCCCTTTATCAGCTTTGTTGCGGGACGCTTGTATTGTTCTTCGGCAAGGTGCGGTAAAAGGTCTGTTACAACAAATACGGGGTCGCCCTCGTCCTCGCCTATTCTGACAGTTACCTTACTGCCGTCCGACTTTACTATAACACCGTGCAGTGACATAGGAACTGTAGGCCACTGATATTTCTTGATGCCGCCGTAATAATGCGTCTTGAAGTATCCGAGCTCATCGCTCTCATAAAGCGGATTTTGCTTTAAATCAAGTCTGGGGGAATCGATATGTGCGGCAGTGAGATTAACACCGTTTGAGATATCGCTCTTGCCGATAACGGCTAAGATGACCGCCTTTTCTCTGTTGAGAACGTATATCTTATCTCCTGCCTTGTATTGAGCTTTCTTGTCAAAAGGTACAAATCCCGCCTTTTCAGCCATAGCGACAGCGGTTGCGGCAGCCTCACGCTCGGTTTTTCCTGCGTCAAGGAATTTCTTGTAGCCCTCGCAGTATTTGTCCGCCTTCTTTTCTTCCTGCTCGCTCATAACGAGTGTTGCGTGTTTTTTTACATAGAACAGTTTTTCCTTAAGCTGTTCTGCCTGTGATTTCTTTTCAGCCATTTTTCTTTGCCTTCCTTTATTTTTTATAAAGCCTGCAATAAGTATCGTAGGCGTTTGTTATCTTATCAACATAGTGTGCCGTGTCGGGATTGGGAATATCGGTAAGTATGCCGTTCTTTGTATATCTGCTGTCCTCAAGCCATGATGAAACGCTGCCCGAACCTGCGTGATATGCGGCGGCTACCTCACTCAGCTCTCCGAAGGTGTCGGTAAGATATCCCAGCAGAAAACAGCCGTAACGGATATTGTCCTCTGCGTTGTACATATTATCGAAGGTCATCTCGGGGTCGTTTTCCTCATCAAGCTTGTATCTTATCCATTCAAACGTTTCGGGCATTATCTGCATAAGACCTCTTGCGCCGAGATAGGACTCGGAATTTTCATTAAATCCGCTTTCAACGCATATAAACGAGTATACTACATACTTATCCAGTTTATACTGCGAAGAATACCTGTTCACCCAGTCGCTGTAAAGCATAGGGTGGGTGGAACGTTCATATTTATCATAACCGAAGAACGCCCCGAATAGTGCAATTGTCACTGCGATAAGACAGACGAATGTTATTATCAGCGCCTTACCGCCTGTATTCTTACCTTTTCTCTTAGTTGCCATTTATTATCTTTCTTGCCGTGTCTTCCGAATTTATTCTGAGCGTATCAAGATCGCCGTTGTTTTCAATGCAGAAATCGCTCCTGCTTTTGTAATATTCTGCGGCGTGCTGCGAACTTAGCCTGTTTTCGGCGCTTTCTCTCGAGATGTTGTCACGGAGCATTATACGCTGTATCGACTTTTCCTTGTCACAGGTCACGCTAACTGTACCGTCACATATAAAATCTATACCGCTTTCAAAAAGCGTCGGTGCGTCAAGCAATACAAAGTGCTTATCCGTATTATCGCACATTGAGATAACCTTGTAGGTTATGTACGGATATATGGTGTCATTGAGCAACTTTAATTTAACAGTATCCGTGAAAACGATATTGCCCATAGCCCTGCGGTCAAGTTCGCCGTCAGCGGTTATAACGCTGTCACCGAAAAGCTGCTTAAGCTTGTCGAGGCACGGCTCGCCTTTTCTTACAACTTCACGAGCTATCCTGTCGCAATCTATTACGAAAAAACCTGCCTTTCTAAAGCTGTCGCTTACAGTGGATTTTCCCGCGCCTGACATACCGGTCAGTCCGTATATTTTCTTATTGATCATTTCAACCCTGCTTAAAGTATAATAGTCTTGAATGCCGCCGCACGGAGCAGTCTGTTATATACAGCCGTTCCTACACCGGTCTTTTCGGGACAGCGTACATAAGCGCGCTTTGCTCCGAGTTCATCGGTCTTGCGCAGTACGGCAAACAGGTTGTGTGCCTGCTCATATGCTGAATTTCCATAGGATATGGTCGGTATTTCAATGCCTGTTTCGTTACCGAAAATAACACCGTAAGTGCCGCCGTCATTTTTATCATTCAGAAACTCGGCAAGTTTCTCATCGCTATCCGTTTCTACAATAGTTATGTCAGCTTTAGGCGAATAATGCTTGTACTTAACGCCGGGTGAAATTACCTTTTCGTTTTCGTCGGGCTTTGCAAATACATTCTTGTCGGTTTCTGTCTTTGCAAAACGGCTGAGCATCTCAGCGGTAATAACACCGGGTCTTAACACCTTTATCCCTTTTCCGCCATCGGTAAAGCAGATAACTGTGCTTTCGACACCGTTTTTGCATTCGCCGCCGTCTATTATCAGCGGTATTCTGCCGTTCATATCGGCATAAACGTGCTGTGCGGTTGTCGGACTGGGACTGCCCGACAGATTTGCGGACGGTGCGGCAAGAGGTACACCGCACATCTTTATAAGATTAAGCGTATCCTCGTTGTCAGGCATTCGTACCGCAACGGTATCAAGTCCTCCGCTTGTCGTATCGGGAACTATATCTTTCTTCGGGAAGATCATCGTCAGCGAACCGCTCCAGAAATGCTCGGCAAGGGTAAGCGCAAGCGGGGGAATCTCCTTTACCGAATTTTTCAGCATATCAAGGTCGCAGATGTGGATAATCAGCGGATTGTCCTGCGGTCTGCCTTTCGCTTTGAATATCTTCGCGCACGCTTCAGGGTTATATGCGTCTGCCGCAAGCCCGTATACCGTTTCGGTCGGTATCGCCACGACCTCACCCTTCTTTATAAGCTCTGCCGCCTCGCATAATACCTCGTAAGACGGCTTCTTTATCTCTGTTTTCAAAAAGGTCACCTTATCTTTACTAGTCGTTGCCGCCTGCGGCAAGCTTTGCCGATCTGTCGGCAATAGCCAGTGCGTCAAACACCTCGTCGCAGTCGCCGTTCATAAACTGCTCCAGCTTGTACAGCGTGAGTCCTATCCTGTGATCTGTAACACGGCTCTGAGGATAGTTGTAGGTTCTTATTCGCTCTGAACGGTCGCCTGTGCCGACCTGTATCTTACGTTCAGCCGCAATCTTGCTGTTCTGCTCGTTCAGCTTTGCCTCATACAGCTTGCTGTACAGCATCTTCATAGCTTTGTCCTTGTTCTTATACTGGCTTCGCTCCTCCTGACACTCTACAACTACTCCTGTAGGGTGGTGGATTATTCGTATAGCCGATTCTGTCTTATTGATATGCTGACCGCCTGCACCGCTTGAACGGTAGGTCTGAAATTCAAGGTCGGCAGGATTTATCTCAACATCGACCTCCTCGACTTCCGGAAGGACCGCGACAGTTATGGTTGATGTCTGTATTCTGCCCTGAGCTTCTGTTTCCGGTACACGTTGAACGCGATGAACTCCGCTTTCATATTTGAGTTTAGCGTATACGCCCTCACCCTCTACCGAGAAGCTTATCTCTTTATATCCGCCAAGCTCTGTGGGGTTTGAGCTTATCACTTCGGTTTTCCAGCCCTTAGCCTGCGCGTACATTGAGTACATTCTGAACATTGAGTTTGCAAATAATGCCGCTTCCTCTCCGCCGGCACCGCCTCTTATCTCAATAATGACATTTCTGTCATCATCGGGGTCTTTCGGTAAAAGAAGTATTTTAAGCTCATCGGTATACTCGTCCATGAGCTTTTTGTTACTTTCATACTGCTCCTGTACGATCTCCTTGAAGTCCTTATCAAGTCCGCCGTCCGACAGCATCTGTTCAGCCTCTTCATAATCGTTACGGGCAGTTTTGTACATTCTGAACTTATCAATTATCGGAGTCAGGTTCTTAAGCTCCTTCATCAGATTTTTATACTGCTCCTGATCGTTTATAACGTTTATATCCGTCAGCTTCTCGTTTATTTCATCGAAGCGCTTTTCCATAATTTCAAGTTTTTCTGTCATTGTTTTTCTCCGTTTCAGTTATTAAGTTTGATTTATGACAGAAAGCTATTTTTCTTCTTCAACGGCATTGCGGATAACTGACTTTATCTTCTTTTCGCATTTTGAACGAGGTGTCATAAACTCACGTCCGCAACCTGCGCATTTCAGTTTGAAATCAGCACCGACACGCAGTACGAGCATTTCTTTGCTGCCGCACGGATGTTCTTTTTTCATTTTCAGCGTATCGCCGACCTGTATATCCATCAGTTCCGCTCCTTTCATCGATATTTAATATATTGTACCACATTTTTATCGGATTTGCAATTGGCGGGTAAATATTTTATATGATTTATCCATTCTGAATTTCGTTTGACGATATGGGAATAATCATAAAAAGAAACGGAGGAAAACAAAATGAAAGCAGAAATTACCGCAAGATTTACAGATGCCGATACCGCGCAACGTGTCGCAATATATATAAACGCCTTATACAATGCCACATCGGATATGTACACGACACAGATCGCCGACGGATATTACAGCTACAGCGGCATAGTTCCCTTGACAGTTCCGGGTGCTAATTATCTTACTAATATATTCTGTCCCGTATTTCCTGAAAATACAACGCTTGATGAAATAGAAAGCCGTTGTGGCATAACAGCAAAAATTCGTTGCAATAAAAATGACGCGCCCGAAATCACAAGATATATCATAAAGAACGGCGGTCGCATAATTTACTGAAAATGCTTGTGATTTACTGCATTTTATACAAAAAAGTGCTTGATTTTGAGTTTGAAAAATGCTATAATTTAAATAACATATCAGACAGGTAAAATGATTGATAGGGAGGGTGACCCTGTGAAATCTATACGGAATAAATTTGTCCTGCTGATGATAGGCTGTGTGTTGATATGCTCGTTGGCTATCGGCATTATAAGCGTTTTAGGCGTTGACAGTATATCAAAAGAAGATGCGGAAACTATAATGCAACTGCAGGCATCTACCAGTACAGAAAGTATTGATCGGCTTTTCTCTACGGTTGAGCTTGCCATGAGTGCCTGTTATGATTATGCGTTCAGCCGTTTTCACAGTATATCCGAATTTCAGAATGATCCCGATAGACTGATAGACTATAATGATTCTGTAGGTCAGCTTATAAAGAACGTTATGTCTAATACCGAGGCTTCTATCTGCGGATATATCCGATATAATCCGGACTTGAACCTTTCTTCTGACGGTGTATTCTGGGTAAAGGACAGCAATAGCAACAATATCAAAGAACATGAGCTTACCGACATAGAAAAGTACAAAAAAGAAGATTCCGAACACGTTGCATGGTATTACGAACCGCTTAAAGCAGGAAAGCCTGTCTGGATAGATCCATACGTTAACAAGAACCTTGACAATGTTTATATGATATCATATATTATACCGTTTTATGATGAAAGCGGAACAGCGGTCGGAGTCATCGGAATGGATATTGATATGCGCCGCATCATCTCAATGATAAACGAGATAGAGCTGTACGAAACGGGTTACGCTTTTCTTTGCGACAGTAAGGGCAACATAGTATATCATAAACAGTTTCCGGACGGAATATCTGTAGATGAACTCAAAAATGATAAAATGGTGACGGTTGTCGATAATCATTTTGACGAAGAAGATGTCGGCGATGTAATAACTATACTGAATTACGAAGGCGAAAGGCGCAAGCTGTGCGCAAAAAAATTATCAAACGGTATGAATATCGTAATAACCGTTCCTGAGAAAGAAATAAACGAAAAGCGTAATATTGTCGTTATTCAAGACCTGATCGCAGTTGTTATAGCATTGTTAGTTGCTTCGTTACTGACTTTGCAGTTCACCAACATAATCGTAAAACCGATAAAGCATCTTACAGAGGTTTCAAAAAAAATCTCCGCAGGCGATCTTGATGTCGAGATAGAGTGTAAAACAAAAGATGAAATCGGTGTGCTTGCCGCACGTTATAACGATACCGTCAAAATGCTCAAAAAATACATAGATAAGATAAACAAACAGGCTTATACCGATGCCGCGACCGGTGTGGGCAACAAGGCAGCATATCAGGACGCCGTACAGCGTATTGATAAGATGAGCTGTCATAATAACGGTGACTATGCTGTGTTTGTTATGGATATAAATTACCTTAAAATGTACAACGACAAGTACGGTCACGAATTTGGTGATATGCTGATATCCGATGCAAGCTCAATAATTAAACGGATCTTCGGCAAATACAGCATATTCCGCATAGGCGGCGATGAATTTGCAGTATTGATAAACTCTCCGGAAGACGGTATTTGCGAAAAACTGATAAAAGAATTTAAAGCAGAGCAGGAGCTGTTTAACCGTAACGCAAGGCACTATGAGTTAGGTGTACGAATAGCAATCGGATACGCCGTTAATTCAGCTGATGATAACGACTATGTAAGTGTATTCAAGCGCGCCGACAAGCAGATGTATATTGATAAGCAGGAGATCAAGAAAACAGCCCGTGCTGTCGGCTATGTGGATAACAGATAAGAGGAAGGCAATGCATCGAACGGAGAGGTTGCTCTTGCCTTCGATGGTGTTACGAAAAGCCGGCAACGTATCTCTTTTAGGGGCTGTGGCACAGCCCCTTTTTGTATAACCTCTTACCTGACTGTAAAAGACTATAATGAAAATAATCACGGTTGCGGAAATATCACAAGTTTTAGTTGCCGGATTTCAAACATTCAGACTGTCGATAAACCTACATAATTTTAAAAAATGGGTGTTTAGCGTTGCTTGCTATGTTGGTTTTGCATCTCTGCAAAGTCAGCTGTTTGTGCCGTTGCATCTGTGCATCGACAGCCATTTGTGCCGTTGCATCGTGCAACGGCTTTGTGCGGCTGTCTTTATGCGTCCATGCATAACGGCTTGATTCAGCTGACATAAGCATCCTTGCTTATAACTTTTGGCAAGCAACCAAAGCGTCCTTGCTTTGGGCGTAGCCCTAATGCAGGTCGTCAGTCGTTGGTGTCGCTGCATCTGTGCATTGACAGCCATTTGTGCCGTTGCATCGTGCAACGGCTTTGTGTGGCTGTCATTATGCGTCCTTGCACAGCGACTGTGTGCGACTGACTGCAAGCGTCCTTGCTTGGTGAGGGCGGCAGCCCCACATTCAGCCCCGGCACGGATGCCGGGCGTGTATGCCCAAAGGCTCTATGCAAGGATGCATACAAGTGGTCGAACAAAGTCGGTGCAGGACGCACCGACAACAAACGACCACGATTGCACAGACGCAGAGCCAACAAAGCATACACAGCCCTTCCCGAGGGGAAGGGGTTTGGGGTTAGGGTTTGAGAATAAGCTACATTTCTAAAAAAACAGACTTTTTCTACAACCTGAAACATTTTTCTCATCAAAAAAATATTAGCGGGTTCGTGATGCGAACCCGCTAATACAGTTATTTATTATTTAGTATCCTGACTATTGATATAGTTCTTTTTTGATTATCCTACTCAGGAGTTACCGCTTGAGATAAGTCCGTTGTAATATTCGATCTGCTTGTTGATAGAACCGATATTAGCCTCACGCATCTGTGTCCATGACTGACCGGCGTAAGTTTCGCTCTGGAGGTCGAACAATGTGTTGCCAAGGATATCCTTGATTATCTGACCGGTTGTTTCATCAAGTCCGTAAGGTTCATCAACGACTGCATTGAAGTTTGATACATCCTTGAAGCTGTACAGGAAGTCGTACTGTTCGTCAGTATACTTCTTGTTCTTCATGATACTTTCCTTGGTAGTAGCCTTAAGATCCTCATCTGTGTTGCTCAGACGGCAGCAGTTGATGAATACAGAAGCCTGCTTAGCGTTCTTGGAGCCTGCGGGAACAAGATAACCAAATGCTGACATTGAGTAGTAATAGTTATCTGCTTCGGGATCTCTTGGGATCGGAACGAAGAAGATGTCAAGACTGTCATCCTTCTTCATCTTTTTTGCATAGTTTGTTATGATCCATTCGCCCATGCCTTGGAATGCTGCTGTACCCGAAACGATAGGATCTTCATCTACGTCTATAACGCCTTCCTGGAACTTTGCAAGACCTTCCTTCTTGAGTGTCTGCATAAAGTTAGCGGCTCTGTCAACGTTTGCATTGTTGAAGTTGCTTATGAGCTTGCCGTCATTACCGATTTCAATAAGGGGTGTACCTGTTGTATCGATAAATGCATGAGCTGTATAAGCTGTTGCACCGTAAAGACCTGTTCTAGCACCGTCAGAATCTGAGTCGATGAACTTGCGTATGCAGTCTGTCATTGTATCCCATGTCCATTCACCCTTGTCGTAAAGCTCCTTGGGATCTTCTATACCGATCTGCTCAAATATGCCGCGGTTGTAGATAAGGAAGTAGGGCGAAACGTTGTATGCCCAGGGGTAGTAATAGTTCTTACCGTTCCATGTGTACTTGTTTATATACTGTTCCAGTCCGGACCACTGAGGGGCAGAGAGGTCGATATACTCATCAAGAGGAGTGTACATATTTTTTGACATGATAAGCGGGAACGTGTTGTCCGCATAGTCAACAAGGTCAGGTGACTCGCCTGAAGAAATAGCTGTTGTCAGCTTTTCAAGAATCTGAAGTGAGCCTACTATTGTGCACTTGATAGTACATCCGTAGTGTTCGGAGAAGTACTTATATGCGGGCTTTACGTCGCCTGCGGTAGTAATGTCATAGCAACCGAGATACTGAAGCTCTGCGGGCTCAACCTCTTCGCCTGCGTCTATGCTTATGTCGCCTACACTGACGGGGTTGTCTATCTCGTCATCGATAGTTGTTCCTGTGCTCGTGTTGCTGTCATCGGAAGCTGTAGGAGCTGTTGTGCTTGTTCCGCTGTTAGAGCACGCCGCAAGTGAAACAGCGGTTGCTGCCGCCATTACTCCTGCGAATATTCTTTTGAAATTGATCATAAAAACCTCCTTAATGTAACGTGTGCAATCGTTTACACACATCTTTGCTATGATTTTATCACAATAAGTACATTTATTCAATTCACATTTTAGTCAAAGTTGATTTGAAGAAATTGTGCAATATGTACAATGAAACATATGGAAATTAAAAATGTAAACTAAAAAAGTGCCTAAAATAGCCTGTTTAATAAAACAATTTTATGATTTACTTTATTAGCTAAAATGCCCCCTGTGAGCAATTTACAGGGGGCCTGTGTTATTAGATTATATTTACCGAGCGAGTAATCCGTTATAATATTCTATCTGCTTGCTGATAGCACCGATATTTGCTTCTCTCATCTGAGTCCACGACTGACCCGAATAATCGCTCTGGATATCAAACAGTGTATTGCCGAGGATATCCTTTACTATCTGACCGGTTGTTTCGTCAAGACCATAGGGATTGTCTACTACGCAGTGGAAGTTTGTGGGTTCTTTGAAGCTGTATATGAAATCGTACATTTCATCTGTGTATTTCTTGCTTCTCATTATACTTTCCTTAGTGGTAGCCTTGAGGTCTTCGTCCGTGTTGCTCAGGCGACAGCAGTTGATGAACACAGAAGCCTGCTTGGCATATTTTGAACCGGCCGGAACAAGATAGCCGAATGTTGTTATAGGATAGTAATATTCATCAGCTTCAACATCTCTCGGGAATGGAACAAAGAAATAGTCAAGGCTGTCGTCCTTTAGCATTGCTTTTGCATAACCTGAGATAATCCATTCGCCCATACACTGGAATGCTGCTGTACCCTCAAGCATAGGTGTTGTATCAACATCTATAATGCCTTCCTGGAATGATGCAAGACCTTCTTTTTTCATTTCCTGCATAAAGCTTGCGGCTCTGTCTACATTTGCATTGTCAAAGTTTTGTACAAGCTTGCCGCTCTCATCAATTGTTATTAAGGGAGTGCCGGTACTGTTGATGAACGACTGTGCCGAGTACTGCATTGCGCCGTAAAGACCTGTTCTCTTGCCATCAGGATCTGAGTCTATGAACTTGCGGATATCGTCCTTCATAGCCTCCCATGTCCATTCGCCTCTGTCATAAAGAAGTTTTGGGTCTTCGATGCCGATTTGCTCGAATACCGCTCTGTTATAGATCAGGAAGTAAGGAGCTACATTATATGCCCAGGGGTAGTAGTAATTCTTTCCGCCCCACTTGTACTGGTTTATGTACTGCTCAAGTCCTGACCACTGCGGTGCTGAAAGATCCATATATTCTTCAAGCGGAGTGTACATATTCTTTGACATAAGCAGAGGGAATGTGTTGTCTGCATAGTCAACGAGGTCGGGAGATTCGCCGGAAGAAATTGCAGTTGTGAGCTTTTCCTGAATCTGAAGAGAACCTACTATTGTGCACTTTATCGTGCAGCCGTAATTTTCTGAGAAATACTTGTATGACGGCTTTACGTCACCGGCTGTTGTGATGTCGTAGCAACCGAGATATTCAAGCTCGGCAGGCTCTACCTCTTCGCCTGCGTCAATGCTTATGTCGCCGACACTTACAGGGTTTTCGATTTCGTCATCAATAGTTGTTTCTGTACTTGAATTTGTCGTATCGCTTTCTCCCGCGCCGGAGCCGTTTGTTGCACTGTTTGAATGCTCATGTACGGTAGAGAAGCACAAAGCAAAACAAGGATAGCCAGCCCTGCCACTATTCCGAAGTCAGGGGAACGCAATAGAAAAATTCATAGC
>ERZ779877.44-NODE-44-length-138720-cov-7.365651_pt1 | contig 138720 bp, 127 predicted proteins | sample MGYA00511556_ERZ779877 | MGnify/ENA primary metagenome ERZ779877 (study PRJEB29588, sample SAMEA2159338) | human gut metagenome | biome: human gut; feature: human-associated habitat; material: faeces | place: Denmark | collected 2008/2010 ... | reverse complement strand
GAAATAAATTGCTGAAATAAATTGCTGAAATAAATTGCTGAAATAAATTGCTGAAATAAATTGCTGAAATAAATGTAAATATATGTTAGATAAAATTATACGATTCTCGCTTAATAATCGGCTGGTCATATTGGTGACGGCGGTGCTGCTGATGGTAGCGGGAATACATACGGCCACAACCATGGATGTGGACGTATTTCCGGATTTGAATGCTCCTACGGTCGCCGTTATGACGGAGGCTAAGGGAATGGCTCCGGAAGAAGTCGAGAGACTTGTCACCTTCCCGATTGAAACGGCTGTCAACGGAGCCACCGACGTGCGCCGTGTGCGATCATCCTCGACAACCGGTTTCTCAATTGTCTGGGTCGAATTCAACTGGGGCACAGACATCTACCGTGCCCGTCAGATCGTTTCCGAAAAAATCGCCGTCGTGCGTGACGACCTTCCTTCCAATGTCGGAAATCCTGTGCTCGGACCCCAGTCGTCAATACTCGGAGAAGTGATGTTCGTCGCACTCACTGCCGATGAAACCTCGATGCAGGAACTCCGCACCATCGCGGACTGGAACATACGACCACGGCTTCTCGCCACCGGAGGAGTTGCACAAGTCGCAGTACTTGGAGGAGATGTCCGTGAATATCAGATACTTCTGAATCCTTCAAGGATGAAACACTACGGCATCTCGCTCGACGAGGTCTATGCTGCGGTGGACAATATGAACCAGAACGCATCCGGAGGAATACTCTACGAATATGGAAACGAATACATAGTACGCGGAGTCATTTCCACCGACAATGTCAAGGAAATCGGCAAGGCACCTGTGAAGGTCAACGGAAACAATCCCGTGACACTCAACAATATCGCTGAAGTGAAAATCGGCAATCAGTCGCCCAAGACCGGAGTCGCTTCGCACAGGGGAAAAGAAGCTGTGATTCTGACTGTCACCAAACAGCCGGCCACCAGCACGATTGAACTCAGTGCAAAACTCGACAACGCCCTCGCCGAATTGCAGAAAACGCTTCCTGCGGATGTAAAAATGTCCACCGACATCTACCGCCAGGAACGCTTCATCAACAATTCGATTGACAATGTCAAGAAATCCCTTTTCGAAGGAGGAATATTCGTCATCATAGTCCTGTTCCTCTTCCTTATGAACGTCCGGACGACAGTCATATCCCTTGTGACGATTCCTCTGTCCCTTGTCATATCCATTCTGACACTCAACGCCTTGGGACTCACAATAAACACGATGAGCCTCGGTGGTATGGCAATCGCAATCGGCTCGCTCGTGGATGACGCAATCGTCGACGTCGAAAATGTTTTCAAACGCTTAAGGGAAAATCACAATCTCCCTCCGGAGCAGCGCAGGCCGAAAATCAATGTCATTTTCGAGGCGTCGAGAGAGGTGCGTATGCCGATTCTCAACTCCACTCTCATCATCATCGCAAGTTTCCTCCCGCTGTTTTTCCTCTCAGGAATGGAAGGCCGATTGCTGGTGCCGCTCGGAATCGCATTCATAACATCGCTTTGTGCCTCGACCCTCGTAGCCCTCACGCTCACCCCTGTACTTTGCAGCTATCTGCTTGGCAATCACAAAAATAATGACGACAAAGAAGAAAAGGAACCGATTGTCACACGCAAACTCAAAGAGATCTACGGGAAAGCCCTCAATTGGGCCTTAGGGCATAAGGCCGTCGTGCTCGGCGTCACCGCTGCCCTATTTGTAGCCACACTCGTGATTTTTGCGGGACTGGGAAGAAGCTTTCTGCCGCCATTCAATGAGGGTTCATTCACAATCAATGTCAGCACAATGCCTGGAGTTTCACTTGAAGAGTCCGACAAAATCGGAGCCAAAGTTGAACAAATCCTGCTCAGCATACCTGAGATTCAGACAGTTGGACGTAAAACCGGACGTGCCGAACTGGACGAACACGCACTCGGAGTCAATACATCCGAAATTGAGGCCCCGTTCATTCTCGACAAGCGCAGCAAAAACGAACTTCTTTCAGACATACGCGAAAAACTCGGGCTCATCCCGGGAATCAATGTCGAAGTCGGTGCTCCGATTACCCATAGAATTGACGCTATGCTCTCCGGAACCAGTGCCAACATCGCAATCAAACTCTTCGGAACCGACTTGAACAGAATGTATGCAATCGGAAATGAAATCAAAGAAGCCGTCAGCGGTGTGGAAGGCCTTGTGGACCTGAATGTGGAGCAACTTGTGGAACGCCCGCAGCTCCAGATTGTCCCGAAAAGGGAAATGCTCGCAAAATATGGCGTAACACTTCCCGAATTCGCTGAAATTGTGAACGTTATGCTTGCAGGAGAAAGCGTATCTCTCGTTTATGAAGGCAACCGCTCCTTCGACCTCACACTCAAAGTCGATGACGAACACAGAACGGGTGCGGAGAATATCCGGGATTTGATGATTGACGCAGGCGGAGTGAAAATTCCGCTCGGAAACATCGCCACAGTCCGTTCCGCATCAGGGCCGAACACAATCAACCGCGAAAATGTCGCGAGAAAGCTTGTGGTTTCGGCTAATGTTTCAGAAAGGGATTTGCGCGGCGTTGTGAACGATGTCCAGAAAATCATCGATGAAAAAATTGAACTTCCGGAAGGCTACCACATTGAATATGGCGGTCAGTTCGAAAGTGAGCAAGCCGCATCAAGGACTCTGCTCATCACCTCAATTTTTGCGATACTCGTGATTTTCCTTCTGATTTTCAATCAGTTCCGCAATCTCACCCAATCAGTAGTCATTCTTCTCAACCTTCCGCTTGCACTCATCGGAGGAGTCCTCGCAATCCGTCTGGGCGGCGACGCGCTCAGCATCCCTGCCATCATCGGATTCATTTCCCTTTTCGGCATCGCGACACGAAACGGAATGTTGCTGATTGAACGCTACAACGACCTGAGAATCGAAGGACACAAACTCCGTGAGAGTGTGATGATTGGCTCCAAAGACAGGCTCAACCCAATTCTTATGACAGCCCTAACATCAGCCCTCGCGATGATTCCTCTTGTGGTGGGAAGTGACCTCCCGGGTAACGAAATTCAGAGCCCGATGGCCAAAGTGATACTCGGAGGCCTCCTGTCGTCGACATTCCTCAACGGATTCATAATTCCGATTATGTATATGCTTACAAATAAGGAAGATTCGCAAATCAGAAAAGAAAAGGAGATTGCAGAATGAAAAGGTTTATAATTACAACATTCGCCGTCTCGATTGCCGCAGTGGGCATCGCCTCGGCACAGAGCCACACTACGGAATCGGTGTTTCGCGAGATGGAATCGGTGCTCCGCGAGATTGAAAGCAACAACACCACCCTTGAGGCGCTCAGGCATAGCGCTGAGGCGGAAAAACTTGAAAACCGCACAGGAATCAGTCTCGACGACCCCGAAATCGGATTCAACTACCTCTGGGGCGGCCCTGCGTCAATCGGGAACCGCCAGGATGTGAGCGTCACGCAAGGTTTCGACTTCGGGACAATCACAGGACTCAAGAACAAGGTTGCAAACGAACGCAACGAACTGATTGAATGGCAATACAAGACAGAGAGGATGAGCCTGCTCCTGGAAGCCAAGAATTGCTGCATCGATTTGATTTACTGGAATGCAGTTGAAGATGTTCTTGACACAAGGCTCCGGAACGCTGAAATCGTCGCAGAAGAAATGAGGAAAAAACTTGAGCAGGGAGAAGGCAACCGCATTGAATATAACAATGCACGGCTCGACCTCGCTTCTGTGCAGAACGCTCATTTCAAGGCTCACGCAGAACAGTCTGCCTTGCTCACGGAACTCTCAAGACTCAACGGAGGAAAGCGCATCGATTTCACCCTGGCCCAGTTCCCCGAGGAGAACTTTCCGGAAGATTTCAATCTGTGGTATTCCGAAGCGGAGTCGTCCAGTCCGGTTCTTGCCTACGTGAGACAGGAAATCGAAGTGAACCGCAAGGAACTCTCCCTGAGAAAGACCTCAAATCTGCCGTCGCTGACACTCGGATATATGGGCGAATTCACCCAAGGAGAACGCTATCAGGGTATCTCTTTCGGAATATCCGTTCCACTTTGGTCCAATGCCCGCAAAATTCGTCAGGCCAAAGCTGCGGTCCAGGCAGCTCAAAGCAGGGAAATTGATGCTAAACAGCAGTTCTACAGCAAGTTGGAGCAGCAGTACACGCGCACTGCCGCACTACGGGCCGTGGCGGAAAACAGCAGAGAATATTTGGAAGATTCCGACAACAGTTCGCTTCTGAAAAAAGCTGTAGAAGCAGGTGAGATTTCGGTTCCGGAATACCTCATCAGCCTTGGGCTCTACTACGATGCGGTGAACCGCTACCTCGAAGCTGAAAGGGAGTACCAAAAGGCTTTTGCCGAACTGTCTTCCTATCGGCTCTAATGAAACAACAGGTTCAAAAAACAATAGACTCTTCTTTTTTCGCTCATTTTTGTAAATTCTAAAATTATCAGCCATCTTTGTATGATATTGACGAAAAGTCGTCTTTGATACGAAAACAGACAATCAGTAATCGTTAAAAACAATCAGCAGCTAACGGGATATGGAATCACAGGAAAGCACAAGACAACTTAAAGTTGCCAGAGAAATACAGCGTGAAATGGCGGAGATTCTCCGCAGCAAGGGAATGGCGGCCTTCGACGGGGCATTGGTGAGCGTGAGCGGAGTGAAAATCAGCTCAGACCTCTCTGTCGCAAAGATTTACGTCAGCATCTTCCCTTCTGAAAAGGCGGGAGCCGTTATGGGTAAACTCAAAGAGAATGCACGCGGACTGCGCGGTGAACTCGGACACGCGATGGGAAAACAGCTCCGCATCGTGCCGGAAATCATCTTCTACCTCGACTCTTCACTCGACTATGTGGAACACATCGAAGAACTGCTAAAAAAGTAAAAAACAGTTAAAAGGCGGATTGCGGCGTTGCGCTGCGACAGTTTTATGAGATTAGATTTTTATATTGCACGGCGCTACCTGTTTGCAAAGAAATCGCAGAATGTAATCAACATCATCTCTGCAATCAGCGCTGTGGGTATGGCGGTGGGAACAGCGGCACTCATCATTGTGCTGTCGGTCTACAACGGTTTCGATTCTCTCGTAAAATCAATGATGAGCACAGTTGAACCGGACATCATGATAAGCCCGGCCAGGGGAAAATACTTTGTTCCGGAGGGCGATGTCTACGACTGGCTCTATGAAAGCCCACAGGTTGAGAGCATCTGCGGGACCCTTCAGGAAAACGTGTTCGTGCTCTACGAAAACCGTCAGTCAACGGCACTTGTCAAGGGCGTGGACGGGATTTACGAAGAAGAGTCCAGGCTCGGAGAGCACATTGTACGCGGAGAGTTCAGCCTTCACAGAGGTGACATCCCGCTTGCCTGCGCCGGCACGGTCCTCGCCCACAATCTCGGAATCAATCCTGCATTTCTCGCAGGAATAGAGCTTTACTACCCTTCACGGACGCGACGTCTGTCAACCATAAACGCCGCAGCGTCGCTTGAAAGCGTGACCGTATGGCCGTCAGGGGTGTTCAGCATCAACAGCGAAGTGGACGGAAGGTTAATGATTGTCCCGATTGAAACGATGCGCGAACTGCTCGAACTCGAAGACGAAGTCTCGGCCGTGGAAATACGACTCACTCCGGAGGCTTCCGCATCAAAATCCACAACATCCGCAATCATACGCGAACTCCAACAGCGGCTCGGCGACGGTTTCGTTGTGAAGGACCGCTTCCGTCAAAACGAGTCGCTCTACAAGATGATGAAATATGAGAAGGCAGCCATCTACATGATTCTGGTGTTCATGCTAATAATCATATCATTCAACATCTTCGGAAGCCTCTCGATGCTCATAATCGAGAAGAAGGACGACATCGGCACCCTGCGCAGCCTCGGGGCCAAAGACAGTCTCATCCGAAGAATCTTCCGCCTTGAAGGTTGGCTGATTACCTTGAGCGGACTGGCCGGTGGTGCGGTGATCGGAACTGCGACAGCACTGGTACAGCAACGATTCGGAATAATAAAAATGCCGGGCAGCTTCCTCGTCGAGGCCTATCCGGTGCTCATGAGTCCCGTCGACATAGCCCTGGTTTGCATCACAGTCGCCGTCATCGGCTACATCATAACCCTCATACCTTCCCGCAAGGCAACAAAACAGACACTGAATCCATGAACAAAGTCTCCCTCATCATCCCCGTCTATAATGTGGAAAAATATCTCCGGCGCTGCCTCGACAGCGTCCTGAACCAGACTTGCCCCGACTGGGAAGCCGTGTGCGTCAATGACGGGAGTCCCGATGGAAGCCGCGCTATTCTTGCAGAATACGCATCACGGGACAACCGGTTCAAGATTGTGGATAAGCCGAACGGAGGGCTCAGCGATGCAAGAAACGAGGGTATGAAGAATGCGTCGGGAGAGTACATCATCTACCTTGACTCCGACGATTTCATACACCCGCAGACAGTCGAGATTGCCCTCGCCCTCGCCGAAAGGAACGGAACAGACATCGTCTCGTGGTACAAGGCTCCCAACTATCGCAATATCACGGTGATACGCCACAAGTTAGGACTCGATACGATAGATTTCAGACCACGAGGATTCCGGAAGAGGTTTGACGCCGGCAAAGTAAGATGCTGCGTTTCAAATGACATATACGAGCACGTGACGGAATGGTCGCACCCGAAAGGAATCACCTGGCCTCTGAAGCATTTTTACGTATGGCGCCATCTCATACGCAAGAGCGTCATTGAGGACATCCAGTTCATCAAGGGAATCACGTTCGAGGACTTCCCGTGGTGGAGTGCCGTCCTGCTGAAAAATCCGTCGGTCACGATTACATATCTCCCTTTCTATTACTACTATCCCAACTTCGGCTCCATCGACTTGAGTTCCTCCCGAATGAAGAAGGTCACTAATTGGTGCATAGGGCTTGAGCAGTCCCACGACCTCTACACTGAACGCGGCAATGACTATCAGAGGGAGATGTGGTCTCGAAACTGCAAATGGCCGGCAATCTACAAGCACATTGCACGGAAAATCAGGCACTTCAATCCGAAGTCACCGGAATATGCAGGAATTGTAGAGCGACTCTCCGGAATGATGGCAAAGGGCACGTTTGATGACCCGCACACGAAGCAGGACAAAAAGACTCGCCGTATTATCGCAGATTTTCTATCAGAGAGCCTCACTTCTTTGAAGCGATGAGATCGCGATAGTCTTCAAAAGAGCGGTTGATGACGTCACGGGCCACGTCCGCGCCATAAATGCTGACGAACTGCATCCTGCGCCCGTTCTCGCCGGGGATGTCCTTGTAGGTCGTGAAATAGTGGATCAGACGGCGGACAATCTCGACCGGAAGCTCGTTCAAGTCACTGTATTCGCCATAGACAGCGTCATTTTTGAGTACTGCGATGATTTTGTCGTCAGCCTGATTGTTGTCCAGAAGTCTCAGACCACCGATCGGACGGGCCCAGACAAGCACGTCTCCATGCGTGACGTCCTTTTCCGTGAGCACGCAGATGTCGAGAGGGTCGCCGTCGCCCTCAATGTCATAGCGTGCAAGCGACTTGTTCGTAAGTTCAGCCATCTTCACGCTGCAGTAGGAGCGCGGAATGAAGCCGTAGAGAGACGGGACTATGTTGGAAAATTTCTGAGGTCTGTCGATGGAAAGATAGCCTGTTTCTTTGTCAACCTCATATTTCACGGTGTCGGTCGGCACTATCTCGATGAAGGCCCGAACCTCCTCCGCGGAACCGGGATTGATTCCGTGCCAAGGGTGCGACTTGCACTTGCTGCTGTAGTCCATAGATTTACCGGTTTCAGGTCTGGTTTTCTGAAACGGGAAACAAATATAGGGATTTTATATCTGTGCAGCAAACAACCGGCAGAAATTTTAGAGGCAGTTTATTTTTTGAAGGTTTCCTAACCTCGGCTGACCTTTATCACATTGCGCAGGCTGCGAATCTGAGAAATGACCTTGTCAAGCTCAAGATTGCTCGGAACAGCGACCTTCAGAAGTATGTCGTAGGTGCCGGAACGGGAGTTGTCAGTCACATTGAACGAGCGCATAGAAGCCCGGAACTGATTGATGACGTCCATGATCTCGTTCACCACAGAGGGTTCGTGCGCCGCGCTCACCCGGAGGGTTACCTGGAAATTCGAAGATGACGGGGTGTCGCTCCAGCGGACTCTCTGAATCCTGTAGGGGTACTGGGTCATCAGGCGGGCGGCATTAGGACAGGATATGCGGTGAATCTTGATTCCGTCCAAACGGCTCACGAAGCCGAAGACATCATCACCGAAGACAGGATTGCAGCATTTGGCCATCTTGTAGTCCAGGCCGCGGACATTCTTTGCGTCAATCACAAGTATATCGTCACCGCCCTTTCCGGATGGCTGCTGTTCGAGAGAGGCTTTCTGCCCCTTGTTGTCCGGTATCTTAGGAGCCTCTCCGCCGGCATTGATGAAGTCGCGGATTTCAAAGACGTCAATCTCTCCCTTGCCTACAGAGGCATAGAATGCGTTGATGGTCTTGCGCTGGTACTTTTTCATCAGTGCGGCAAGCATCTCGTCACTCAGCTCTATCTTCCAGTTCTTCAGACGCCTCGCAAGCATTTCCTTGCCTTCGGACGCCTGCTCAAATTCCTCCTCGGAAAGTTTCTGCTTAATCTTGGTCCTCGCCTTTGAGCTGACAACGAAGTTCAGCCAGTCAGTCGTCGGCTTCTGATTCTTGTTGCTGATGATTTCCACGATGTCTCCAGTCTTGAGACGCTCCCGGATAGGCACGGCCTTCCCGTTGACCTTTCCTCCGGAGCAGCGCACGCCGAGATTGGTGTGGATGTCGAAGGCGAAGTCAAGAACTGTCGCCCCCGCAGGAAGCTTTCGCAGTTCCCCGCTCGGGGTGAAAACAAAGATTTCCTTGCTCGGAGGGGTCGGAAGGTCATCCTCATAAAACTCGGACATGTCTGTGTGATGCTCAAGTATCCCACGCACAGATTTAAGCCAGTTGTCGAGCGTAGCCTCATGGCTTATTCCTTTGTAGGACCAATGAGAGGCAAGTCCGCTCTCCGCTGTCTCGTCCATTCGCTTCGTCCTTATCTGAACCTCAATGTAGGCGCCGTCACGATTCTTGACCGTGATGTGAAGCGACTCGTAGCCATTAGGCTTCGGATGTGACAGCCAGTCCCTGAGACGGTCGCTGTCCTGCTCATACTCCTCTGTCACATAGCCGAAGACTTTCCAGCAGAGCGCCTGCTCCACGGTTCGGTCAGGCTCACAGTCTATGATGAAACGGATGGCAAACACATCGTAAACTCCCTCGAAAGGAACGTTCTGCTTGCGCATCTTGTTGTAAATCGACCATGCCGTCTTGGTGCGGATTTTCAATTTGTACTGTATGCCCTCGTCCGAAAGCTTCTGCTTCAAAGGCTCAATGAACTGGCTCATAAGCCGCTGACGGTCCTTTTCCGTAGCCTTAAGCTTGTTGGTGATGGCGCGGTACTGCTCCGGGTCTGCATAGCGGAAGTAGATGTCCTCCATCTCGCTCTTCATATTGTAGAGTCCGAGCTGATGTGCGAGCGGGATGTAGAGCAGAAGTGTCTCGAGAGTCTTCCTTTCACGCGAAGACTTCGGAAATATGTCGAGCGACCGCATTATTTCCAGTCGGTCGGCGAGCTTAATGACTGTCACGCGGGGATCGCGGGAATAGGAGACGATGAGCCGTTTGTAGTTCTCCGCTTCAAGCTTTGTGTCCTTTGGCTTTATGGAGGCAATCTTGTCAAGGCCGTCTACCATCGCGAGAACGTCGGCAGGAAAGTCTGTGAGAGGTTCCTCGCAGTCGCGAAACCTGTGCGCCTCATGGAGGAACACGGCGGCGACGCATTCGGCAGGGAGGCCAATCTCGTCGCTGACTATGCGGGCGACGTTGATCGGATGCTCAATGAACGGATGCCCATTTCCGCGGAGTTGTCCTTCAAGGTTGGTCTCCGCAATTTCCCACGCCCTCGCTATCAGGACGCGTCCCTCGTCGGTGTATTTTCCGAACAGTCCATTAACCTTTTCAGTATCAACCATAACCTCTGCTTTATTTTGATGGACAACGACTAAATAGCTGACAATTAAAAACGCTTATCCATTTTGAGATGGATTTTGGAGGCAGATTCTTCTGTTTTGAGAGGAAGTTTAGTCTCCCTAAACGACGAACAAAACGGGAGAATATGCCCCAAAAGACGCTCAAATATAAACAAAAAAGATGCCCAAACAACCGTTTGGACATCAGCTTTATCCGTACCGAAAGAGGATGATACTAGAACCTATCCTCAGATGATACTGTCAATTTCTTACGTCCGTGACGGCGACGGGATGCAAGAACCCTGCGTCCGTTCGGTGTGGACATACGCTCGCGGAAGCCGTGCTTGTTACGGCGCTTGCGCTCAGATGGTTGAAATGTTCTCTTCATTGTATTTATTTTTTATATTTTCCTGTATTTCCTCCGTTTCTGAATATAGTTTCCACAAAACGGACTGCAAAGGTAGTCTTTTTCCCTCAATCCACCAAAGTTTTTTGCTGTTTATGCAACACTTTTTTGCAGTAGCCGGCAATTCGAGACATACAGGCCGTCACTTACGGATGTCAATGAGCATCTTTTCGGCAAAAAACTCATCATGAAGCACAGACGAGATTGGCCAGACTCCGACAGAGCCCTTCGGCAGACGGAACTTGCCCATAGCCAGGGAGATTTCCTCCACAAGGTCACCTCCCTTCAGGTAGAAAATGTCACGACGCCATTTTCCCTTCACCCACGGAAGAAATTTGTCCAGCGAAGTCACTGCACGCGACACGACATAGTCAAATGTCCCCGGAAGGGTCTCGGCCCTGGAATTCACGGTCTCCACGTTCTCAAGCCCCAGAGCCGCGGCAACCTCACGGGCCACTGTGACTTTCTTCCCTATCGAATCGCAGAGGGTAAACTTCACTTCAGGGAACAACGTCGCCAATGGAATGCCCGGAAAACCGCCCCCGCAGCCAAGGTCAAGGACCGTGCAAGAAACTCCGTCACCGACAGCGTTCTCCGCCAAGGTTTCGTCGCCGAAAACCTCGCATCCACCAAGAAGGGACTCCCCTCCCCACATGCGCAGAACATCCGGACGCTGAAACTTCAGGTACAGCGCTATTCCCAGCGAATGCAGCACATGGTGTTCATAGAGATTGTCTATATCCTTGCGCGACACCACGTTAATCTTTGAGTTCCATTCCCGGTAGAGCCCTTCCATATCCTCAAAACGCGAAAGTTGAGTTTCCGTAATCCCGGGGAACTCTGATGTCAGTATATTCTTAAATTCGGTATAATTCATATCACTGATCTTTATAAAGCCCTCATCTACAACGCCTCGTCGCTCATCTCCATCATCCGCATCAGCTTGGTGCGGGCCCGGTGAATCTTGGTCTTCACGGTGTTCAGAGGCATGCCGAGGGCATCGGCGATTTCCTGATAGCCGTAGTTATCGAGCAGGAACATCTTCGCCACCGTCTTGTAGTCTCCCTCAAGCAAGTCTATGACAGTGAGCCACTTGTCATATTCTTCACGGCTAATCACGCTATCCTCCGGAGAAGTTGCCTCAGAGGGAATGTCAAGCGAGGTGTCGGAATCGTAGGCGATGGTCTGCATCGGCATGTTCGCGGCCTTGCGCCGGCGGCGGCTCAGGTGGTCGAACGCCGTGTTCTGCCCTATGCGGAACAGCCACGTGGAGAACATGTAGGTTCCGTTGTAGAGCCCAATTCGACTGAAAGCTTTCTGAAAGGACTCTATGCACACGTCCTCAATATCCTCACGGTTTGAAAGGAAACGCGAGACGTGCGCATTGAGGGCATTGCGATAACGCTGATACAGAATGACAAATGCCATCTGATCCTGAGCCTTGGCCCTATCCAGGAGTTCGGCGTCGCTCAGCTCAGTGAGCTTCGAGCCAGTTCTTTCCTTCATTGCATTCAACTGTTAATGGTACGGACAACTTTGTCACATTCTCCATCTCCTCCACGACAAGCCGCTTCAAAGCCTCAACTTCTTCAGGGACAGCGTCGAACAGAAGTTCGTCATGAATCTGAAGCACCATCTTGCTCTTCAGATGTTCCTGCGTCATGCGGCGGTCGACGTTAATCATGGCAATCTTGATGATGTCGGCAGCCGTACCCTGAATTGGGGCGTTCACGGCATTCCTTTCGGCAAGGGCACGCACCGTCGCGTTGTGAGAGTTGATGTCGGGAATATATCGGCGACGTCCGAAAATCGTCTCAACATATCCGTTCTCCCTTGCCGCGGTGAGAGTGTCTTCGATGAAATATGAAATTGATGGAAAATGCCTAAAATAGTCATCTATAATCTGCTTCGCCTCATTTCGTGGTATGCGTAGGCGCTGCGCGAGACCAAAGGCGGAAATTCCGTACATAATGCCGAAATTTGCAGTTTTTGCGATACGGCGCTGCTGCGGGGTGACTTCGCCGATAGGGACGCCGAAAATCTTCGAGGCTGTCATGGCATGGATGTCCTCTCCGGCACGGAAAGCCTCAATGAGGTGGGAGTCGCAACTCAAATGAGCCATGATGCGAAGTTCAATCTGTGAGTAGTCCGCTGAGACTATCACACCGTCCGGACGCGAAGGCACAAAGGCACGCCGGATTTCCTTGCCGCGCTCGCTGCGGACCGGAATGTTCTGCAGATTCGGCTTTGAAGAACTGAGACGACCAGTGGACGTGAGAGCCTGGTTGAAAGTCGTGTGAATCTTTCCGGTGACAGGGCTGACGAATGAGTGAAAAGGTTCGATGTAGGTCGAGAGCAGTTTCCTGACGGCGCGGTACTCCAGAATGTCTGCAACCACAGGGTGCTTGTCAAGAAGCCCCACGAGCGTGTCCTCATCGGTCGGATATTCATACCTCACATCCTTCTTGGCCTTGATTTTAGGATTCAGCTTGAGCTTCTCAAAAAGGAGCACACCTATCTGCTTGGGAGACAATATGTTCAGATTAGGTTCGCCGGCATCCTTGCGTATGCGTTCCTGAATCTGCGCGAGTTCGACCGAAAGCGAGTCAGAGTAGCGTCGCAGCTGGTTAAGATCGACTTTCACGCCCTCTATCTCCATCTTCGCAAGCACTCGGATCAGAGGCTCCTCAATGTCGTCATAGAGCTTCGACAATCCGAGTTCCTCAATGTTCGACCGCACCTTAAGAGCAAGCGCAAGGCCGATTGCGGCCTCTCTCGAACGATCCTTTTCCGTAGTTCCGGATGCATCGTCAAAGAGAGAGAGTTCCGTTTTTTCTCCCGTTCCGGCAGCATCGTCTTCAATGCCAACGCCGAGAATTGTATGTGAAAGCACCTCAATCTTGTGACTTTTCTCCGGATTTATCAGATAGTCCATCAGTTCCACGTCGTGCAGAGTCCCGTTCATCTCAATACCCTGCCCCAGAAGCCACTTCCAACATTCCTTAAGACCATACCCGCCCTTAACAACACTCCCACTCTCAAGAAGCTCACGGAAAGACCCGGGAGTGCCGGAAGAGACAAGAATCTCTCCATCCTTTTCAGTGGAAGCGCCGGCATAGGCCGCAACGACAAGGCTGTCCCCATTCTGCAGAACAGCCGCAGAGCCGGACTCCATACCGGCCCTTACGAGTTCATCAGCCCGTACATTCACATAATCAAACGAGGCGGCGGAAACGGCGTCACCATCATAGTCTCCCGGAGCATCGCCAAGATACTTCTTCAGGGAGGTGAATTCATACTTGTCAAAAAGCTCAAATATCCGCTTGCCGTAATGTCTGTCAAGAGCCATGTCTGCAGTCGGGAATTCCGTCAGGTCGATGTCTGTCCGAATCGTCACAAGGAAACGGCTCATCCCGATGTGATCCTCCGCAGCCTCGAAAAGTGCGCGCTGCTTCGGGGTCAGATGGTCGAGATTGTCATAAATTCCCTGAACGGTGCCGTAGAGTCCGAGAAGTTTTTTCGCGCCCACTTCACCAACGCCCTTCACACCCGGCACATTGTCCGAAGCGTCACCGCAGATGGTCAGATAGTCAATCACCTGCACAGGGTCATGCACACCATACTTTTCGCAAATCTTAGCCTTGTCAAAAACTTCACTGTCGGTTCCGCCCTTCCCGGGTTTCAGCTGGAATATATGGTCGGTCACGAGCTGTCCGTAGTCCTTGTCCGGAGTCACCATATACACCGTAAAGCCCTCGGCTTCAGCTTTTTTAGACATCGAGCCTATCACATCGTCAGCCTCATATTTCGGAATCATCAGCACCGGTATGTTCAGAGCACGGCAAATTTCACACAGAGGCTCAAGCGCGTCAATCACAAGCTGAGGTGTGGCGCTGCGCGTTCCCTTGTAGTCCGGATAGGCATCGTGGCGGAAAGTCCCTCCCGGCGGATCGAAGGACACTCCGAGATGTGTAGGATGTTCCTTTTCAATGAGTTCAAAGATATATTTCGTAAATCCGAAAAGAATCGAAGTGTCCACGCCCTTCGAATTTATCATAGGATGCGCCAGCAGGGCATAGTACATCTTGAACACAAGCGCGTGTCCATCAATAAGGTAGAGCCTTTTTTCCTCTGTTGCCATGATTCCGGTTTCATTTCAATGCCCGCAAACCGCCATCGGCAGCCCCGCGCATTCATTTGAAACCCAAAGATACGCAAAGTTTCACGACATTCAGCATATTTTCACTTTTTTCGTGCAGCGAAAACATGTCCTAACCCCGATAGAGCCGTCCCTGCCAGGTGCGGCGCTCTTCGAGCCGGCTTTCAAGGAGACGAAGAAGTTCAACATTGCGGATGAGCCCCCAAGGACTTTCATTCACGAAACGGGGCGGCACTTCACCGGCGAAGCGCTCGATGCACAGTGTCGGGCGAAGGAGTTCGAGCATATCAGTGAAAAAGTCAATGTAGCCATCGAGGGAGAAGCGAAGAAAATCCTCCGGGTGAGCGGCATATTCACGTTCCATAGCGGTGCCTCGGACAATCTGGAGTTGGTGGAACTTGACTGTCGTGAGAGGCAGGGCATTTATCATTCCGCACTCCTCAAGCATCATCTCGCGACTCTCCCCCGGAAGGCCCAAAATAAAATGCGCCCCGCAGTCCAGTCCGCGTGCAGCCGTCATCTCAACCGCCCGCCGCGCCGTCGCAAAATCATGCCCGCGATTCACCCGACGCAGGGTCGCATCGTAGCAGGACTCGATTCCATATTCCACAATCACGACCGGTGCATCCAACACAAGAGCGGCAGAATCACAACCGGTTCCTGCCCCAATCTTGTCAGAGTCCTTATGCACAGAATATGCTGCCGTCACAGAATCTCCCCCACGGACAATCTCCCGCTGCCAGCCTTCAAGCACCTTCCCCGAGGCGAGTGCCTGAAGAAAATCCAACTTCGCCTCATCAACACAGTCAGGTCTCGTCCCGATGACAATCCCGACAACAGAGGGATGCGCCAGCGCCGCAAGGTAGAGCTCCTTCAAGCGCCCGAGACTGGCGTAAGTGTTGGAATAGGCTTGAAAATAAGCGAGATACGCCGCTGTGTTGCGATAGCGTCCCCGATGAAAGACAATACCCTCGTCTATTTGTTCCGAGATTGTCTTTTGGGCACAACTGTAGGACGGATGAAAGGCTGCATTGTCACAGAAAGTACAGCCTCCCAACCCCACACTGCCGTCACGGTTCGGGCAGGTGAAGCCAGCGTCAATCACGACTTTCTGAAGCCTCGCACCGTAGCGTTGGCGGAAAAAGTCGACGTAGGCGCTGTAGCGTCGCCCTGGAGCGAATACTCCGTCCGGCAATATTCTTTCGTCTTCGTCCATTTCGTCTTTTGGGATATTTTTCTGCAAATTTAGAAATATGAAAAGAATAAACTGCTTCAGATTTGTCAATTATTTTCGAGGATAGATTTCTTTTGGAAGAAGGAGTGTACTGGAGGTACACGACTGATGAGAAAAGAATCTTTTCGATAAGTGAGAGCAGAGCCAAGCTTGCTTGGGCTATGCCGAACGTAGAAAAGGGCGATGAAATCGAAAGATAGACCGAAAAGAATGAGAAAGATGATGCAGGTTATTTTTTGAAGATTTCTTAGGCATTATTTATAACTTTGTGTCGCGTTTGCGGAACGTCCCGCGAAGCAAAATGACTTGACTATGGGTATATATAGAGGTATATGTGCACTTGCGGCGGTGGTTATGTCCGCGACGACAATTTTTGCGCAGGAGACCACGTCCGCTGCAGGAAATGCGGAGGCTTCCGCCTCCAAACGGTGGGGAATAACCGACTTTTCCGTATCCTTTCTCAGGCAGTCGGCCGATTACGAATCTCCGCTTGAGACACAGGAACTTATGGGCACGGTGGTGGAGATTGTAGGAGAAAATGGATACTGGCTTCAAGTGAGCACGCCCCAGCCCTACACGGCATGGTGCACGAACATGGGAGTGCACGAGGTTGACGAAAACGGCGTCGAGGACTGGATTTCGGCAAGGAGGTATATCGTGACGGTGCCACACTCGACGATTTACGAGAAAAGAACGAATCGGTCGAAAGTCGTGTGCGATCTTGTGGAAGGTGACATTATCAGGGCCGTGCTCGGGAAGCCAGTGCCAAAATTCCGCCCGCATGGCCTGCCGGTGCGCATACAGGGCTGGGCAAAGGTGCAGACGCCCGGCGGACGTGAAGGATGGGTCAGGACCTCGGATCTGCGTGATTTCTCAAAATGGGCTATGGACAGCCGTGCAGACGAGAAATCTGTCGTGGAAACGGCCATGAGGTTTATCGGGACGCCATACCTGTGGGGAGGAATGTCACCGAACGGTTTCGACTGCAGCGGGCTCGTACGCTTCGCCTACTTCATGAACGGGACACTGCTCCCGCGCAATGCCAATCAGATGGCTTTCTGTGGACGTCAAGTGCCTGTTTTTTCAGACATCTCCGGAGAAGAGCGCAAATTCTGCGCTGACAGCCTCAAGGCGGGAGACCTGCTATTTTTCGGGAGACGCGGAGAGAACGGACAGGAGGATCGGATTACGCATGTAGGGCTCTACATTGGGAATGGCAAGATGATCCATTCCTCCCATCTGGCACGCGTCAATTCTCTGTTTCCAGAAGACGCCGACTGCTATGAAAACGCTCATAAGTTGCTGTCAGCCGTCCGAATCGTCGGCCATGAGGACGAGACGAGGGATGAGAGATTCGCGGTCGACAGAATTCAAAATTCTATCCGCTATTTCAGATGACAGCGCCCGTTTGAAAGGATAAGGAACTGCCTGAATATGATTTGCGTAAAATAAGAAATAGTGTTACATTTGCAGCGGAATTTCATCGGGGTTTCCAATGAAATATTGCAAAACAGCTAATCCAAAAAATTGATTTAATTATATCCAATTATGAATCTGAGAGTTATTAAAAAAGACATCGAGTACTTCGTTGGAGAATTCATTGACGACTGCACTCTTTTCGCTGCACTTAACCCAGGCAAGAACAACGATGATCTTGCGAAGGTTATCGACGAGGCAGTTGACCTCTATAACGACCTCAAGGACAAGGTAAACCATCCTGCGGAAGGCGTTAAGCCGTCCGTACACTTTGCCGCTCTCCGCAAAGAGATGTTCGAGAAGCTTGACGAACTCTGCGAGAAGCTCAGCGCCGTTGTTTCGAAGTAGTTTTCCCTCAATGCAATAAAAGGACAGGTCAAACGACCTGCCCTTTTTTGTTGCTATATATCTTCAAAACAACTTGCGGCGATTTAAATCTCTCTCAATGCCGGCAAAATAAGCAATGAAGAAAGCTATGAAGAAAGGGATGAAGAAAAGGATGGGATGCAAGGCGGACGGTGAAGTCAAATACCGCAGCAACCTGATGGTTGTGAGGATTTTGACAAGACGTCCAACGAAGCAGACCGCCTTTTATTCACCCTTTCCTGCAAGATGCTTCTCCCAAGCCCATGCAGAAGCAAGAGTATCCTCAAGACTGCGTTCAGCTTTCCAGCCGAGTTCCTTGTTGGCAAGGGTGGTGTCGGCCCAGATTGCCACAGTGTCACCTGCACGGCGCGGAGCGAACTTGTAATTGAGCTTGAGATTGTTGACTTTCTCGAATGTCTTTACAAGCTCGAGGACTGAAACCGGACGACCGGTTCCGATGTTGAAGATTTCATAGTCCTTCTTCATCTTCTTGTCAAGCATCCTTGAGACAGCCGCCACATGTGCCTTGGCAAGATCCACAATGTCAATGTAGTCGCGGAGACATGTTCCGTCAGGTGTAGGATAGTCATTTCCGAAAATGCTGAGGCACTCACGCTTTCCGATTGCGGTCTGGGTGATGAACGGGACGAGGTTGTTAGGAACGCCTCGCGGAAGTTCTCCGATAAGGGCAGAAGGATGTGCTCCGATAGGGTTGAAATAGCGGAGCGCTATTCCCTTGATTGGACCGTTCCCTGCCTTGCCGGACTCAACCTCTGTGCCGTATACGGCGGAAGCCTTAACAACATCACGAAGAATGTCCTCACAGATCTGCTTGGTGTTGCCGTATGGGGATGTGGCGCTCTGGCGTGGAGACTCTTCCGTTACAGGAAGTTTCTCCGCCTCTCCGTAAACAGTTGCTGAAGAGGAGAAAAGGACGTTGCATCCGCCGTGATGAATGGAGGCATTGAGGATGTTGAGGAATGAGTCGAGATTGTTGCGATAGTACTTTACAGGCTCCGCAACTGATTCTCCAACAGCCTTGAACGCGGCAAAATGAATGACTGCGTCAATCTTGTAGCGGCTGAAAAGACTGTCCACGGCAGCATCATCGCAGCAGTCGATTTTCTCGAACGGGATGTCATCGCGTCCCGTTATTTTTTTCACACCCTCAAAGCAGGTCATGTCGCAGTTTGACATGTTGTCCGCGACAACCACGTCATAGCCGGCATTGATGAGTTCCACGGTAACATGGCTGCCGATGAAACCGGCACCACCTGAAACCAAGACAGTTTTCTTGCTCATAATTATCTGATTTACAAATATGAATCTATCCACAAGCTAAACCGGGATTCATACATCTTGCACATCGTCCCTGCATCTTCGCTTTGAGGGGGCAAATATAAGATTTTTTGAGTAATTTTGAAGCTGCAAACTCCGATTTTTAGAAATGAAAAGAATAACAACATTCTTCGCAACAATGCTGATTGCAGCCGGCCTTGGTGCCGGGACACCGGCAAATGGTCTGACATTGGGAGAAGAAAACCGCAAAGTGGCGACGCCGTCAGGTGCACAAGTTGGAATATGCATAAGGACACTTTCCGGAAAGGTGCTGAGAGAAGAGAATGCAGGCCTGAATTTCATTCCGGCTTCCAACCTGAAGACAGTGACGGCAGGGGCAGCCTTGAAACGTCTCGGAGCCGATTTTCGCTTCGAGACGGCTGTGGCATATTCAGGAAGTGTCGGCACAGACGGAGTGCTCCACGGAGACCTCTACATCATAGGAGATGGAGACCCGACGCTCGGCTCGCAGGCCGCACTCGCCATGCCGAAGGATAGCCTCTTCTCAAGATGGGAACGGGCCGTGCGCGGCGCCGGCATCCGGAGCATTGCCGGAAGCATCATCGCCGACTCGCGCAGGATGCCGGCGGAAGTGAACGGAAGCTGGATGTATGAAGACTTGGGAACGTACTACGGGGCGACATGCAGTGCGCTGATGTTCAATGAGAACTGCCTCGAAATAACTGTCGCCCCCGGCACTGGAGCCGGGGATGGGGTCATAATCTGTAGTGAGAATGCCGGCAAAATCCGGAGCACCGATTCCGGCAGAAAACAAATGCTGCCGAACAGGCCTTGGATGAAAATAATGAACAATTGCACGACAGGGCCGGAAGGCAGCGGAGACAAAAGCTACCTGCTCGTCAGTGAATTTGCAGCGGTCGGACATCTGGTAGGAAGCTATGCCGTCGACCGCAGGGCAAAAACAATCAGCTACAACGATCCGTTCGCTGACTTCTCATGCGCATACGAGTTCGCGTCCTTCCTCTCATCGAACGGAATCCCGTGCACGGCGGTCACATCAACATCGGCATGCCATCCGACAGCTATATTCCATAATACAGAATCATCGGCGCATGAAAAATGTCCTGGCACATACGACAATCACGATAGGAAACAAAGTCTCGGCTTCGAGACTTTCGACACAAGTGGAAGCCTGACATACTCCGGACATTTCACGCCGCAGGATTCACTCACAACCATCACCACGACTCTCTCTCCGCGTCTTTCCGAAATCATCAGGGAAACCCTGCGCGTCAGCAACAACCTCTACGCAGAGACTCTACTGCGAGCCCTTAGGCCCGGTGGAAGCACGGATGACGCCCTGAAGTCAGAAATGAGCATCATCGAAAACATGGGAGTGAGCACATCGCGCGTACGGATTGAGGACGGCAGCGGCCTCTCCAGAAAAAACAGCGTCAGTCCCGGGTTTCTCGTCAGCTTCCTCACCGCCATGTCCCGTCAGAGTTGTTTCGGCACCTATCTCCGCACCTTCAACAATCCCGGTCCTGACGAGCATATCTTCAGCACCTCTGCTCTCGGAATCCGCCGTCGCATACGTCTGAAAAGCGGTTCGATGGGAGGCGTGCTCTGCTACTGCGGCTACATCCTCCCGCAATCCAATGCCATATCTCCAGCAGGGACATCAAAGGAGACCTCAACCGGCGAAACCATAGCGTTCTCAATCATGATAAACGACAGCATCCAGTCCACGACACGCCTGCGCAACTACATAGAGTCCGTCCTCTCCGAATATATCAAATAGAGGATTTTATCAAGACGAGTAACGCAGCAATCCGCTTTTTATTCATTCCCTCTGAATAGGTTGCGGCAAAGTTCTGGTATATCCCCCACCCGCACCACTTCAATGCCTTCGACTTTGAAGTCAAGGGTAGAGAATGATGAAATGAAAATCTTGCGGTACTGAAGGCGTGCGGCTTCGGCTATGCGCCTTTCAACCTGCGCGACAGGGCGGATTTCACCGCTGAGTCCCACTTCACCGGCAAAGCAGACGTCTGACGGAATCGGAAAGTCGATGTTGGAGGAGAGTACGGCGCTGACTATGGCGAGGTCACAGGCTGTTTCGGTAATCTTCAGCCCGCCGGCCATGTTGAGGAAGACGTCCTTAATGCTGAGCTTGAATCCCGCACGTTTTTCCAAGACAGCGAGCAGCATGTTGAGACGGCGCGTGTCGAAACCGGTGGCCGAGCGCTGCGGAGTGCCGTAGGCTGCTGTGCTGACAAGAGCCTGAACTTCAATGAGAAACGGACGGGTACCATCGAGAATGGCCCCGACAGCAATGCCGCTCAGATTGTCGGCGTGCATCGGTATCAGCAGTTCAGACGGGTTGGGAACCTCGACAAGCCCGGTGCCTGTCATTTTGAATACGGCAATCTCGGAAGTGGAGCCAAAACGGTTCTTGATGCTGCGAAGAAGCCTGTATGCCCCCCTGTTGTCCCCCTCGAACTGCAGCACGACGTCGACTATATGCTCAAGAATCTTCGGTCCAGCAATGCTTCCCTCCTTGGTAATGTGACCGATGAGAATGACAGGAACTCCAGTCTCCTTGGCGAAACGCAGAAGCATCGCTGCTGTTTCCTTAATCTGCGAGACGGAACCCGGCGATGACTCGACAGCCTGCGAATACATAGTCTGCACCGAATCGACGACCATAAGGTCCGGCATCAGAGCACGAGCCTCCGTAATCACGTTCTCCATCAGTGTCTCACTATAAATCAGACAGTTGGAGAAATCAGAGGCTCCTGCACCCATGCCAGCCGCAAGCCGTTCGGCACGAAGTTTCACCTGCTTCGCCGACTCCTCGCCCGTGACATAGAGCGTCCTTAGATTCGGGCAGTTTAGAGGAATCTGGAGCGAAAGGGTCGATTTCCCGATGCCGGGCTCACCGCCTACCAATACAAGTGACCCCTCAACCATTCCCCCACCGAGTATGCGGTCAAGTTCCGCGTTGTTCAGCGATACGCGAGCCTCCCCGCCGGTCTCCACAGACGAAAGGGGTTGTGGTCTCGACGCCGACCCCACGGAGTTCACACCCGTTGCACCGACAGGTTTCTTTCCTGTAGCCACAGTCTCCTCGACCATGGTATTCCATTCCCCACACGCAGGGCAACGTCCCATCCACTTCGGGCTCTCATTTCCGCACGAGGTGCAGAACCATGCCGTCTTTATCTTTGTCGCCATATCTTTATGAAAAGAGGTGTTTCGCACTTACGAAACTTGAATTACAAAAAAAAGATATTGTTCCCACTTTAGAGACAATATCTTTGAAGCGTCCAATGACGCTTTTGCAGCTGGAGTAATAATTACTCAGCAACGACTGTGCTGTCGCAAGCAGTGCAGGTTGAATCTGCTGCAGCGCAGCAAGAGTCGCAGCACTCTGTTTTTGCTTCCTCTGTAGCCTCAGCCTTCTTCTGATTGTTATTGCAGGCGCAAGACACGGTAGCGAGCATAAGAGCTACAACTGCCAAAGACATAAATACCTTTTTCATAATACTGAAAAATGATTTAATTAAACAATACCACCCGTAGAAACAGCTGTAAAATTACCGCCTTTCTAACAAGCCGCGAAAGTACGCATTTTTTGTGAAACAACAAATATTTTTCACAAAAAAAAATTATACTTTTTGCCCAAAAACACTGACACTATGGCCATTCGGACACAAGTTTATCAAAATCACGGCTTCAACATCGGCTGCTCACGGTCAAGTTTGAATACTTCCATGTCGTGAATTTTCCCCTCGTCGATGTGGAAACGGAGAGCAGTGCGGACGATGTGAAAGCCCTGAAGACCGGCCGCCCCAGGGTTAAGCACCATCATATTGAAGTGTTTGTCATAGACGACTTTGAGAATATGTGAGTGACCGCAGACGAAGATGTCCGGCTGATAGCGCATAAGTAGGGAATAGGCATTGCGGTCATATTTGCCGGGATAGCCTCCGATGTGGGTCATCAGCACTTTCATACCCTCGCATTCCCAAAAACGATGGACGGGATAGTCGTAGCGCAGGTCATAGTTGTCACAGTTCCCGCAGACTCCGACCAGCGGCTTGAAAGCCGCAATCTCCGCCGCCGTCTCGAATCCGCCGCCGAAATCCCCGGCATGCCAGATTTCATCCACCGGCGAGAGAAATTCCCTGAAAGGGGCGTCAAACACCCCGTGTGTATCTGAAATAAGTCCTATAAACATAATAATAAACTAAAACAATGAGCCGAAAAGGCGGGCGATGGGTTCCATGATCTTGCTGATGCGGGAACGGTGCTCCCATTTATCGTCGGTAATCAGTTCGCTATCCTTCAGATCTTCGAGGAAATATCCTTTGAGCTCGGTGCTTATTTCCGAATCATAGATGTAGGCCTGCACCTCAAAGTCCGTATCGAAGCTGCGGTAGTCGAGGTTCGCAGAGCCTATGGAACAGAGTTCGTCATCGATGACAAAGAATTTCGAGTGGTTGAATCCCTTTTTATAGAGATAGACCGACACTCCGGAATCGAGAAGCGTGTCAATGTTGGAATAGCCTGCCCAGGCGACCACCATGTTGTCTCCGCGCACCGGGATGAGAATCCGCACGTCCACGCCGCTCATCGCCGCAACCTTCAGTGCTGTCACAATAGGCTGATTAGGAAGGAGATACGGCGTAGAGATGTAGATGTAGCGTTTGGCGTTTCCGATGGCGGCGAAATAGGCCTGCATGATGGCAGCATGAGGAGAATCCGGTCCGGAGGTCGCAATCTGAATCGGGAGGGTCGCCTCTATGTGCGGAGCCGGGAAATATTTCATGTCGTAAAGCAGCTCACCATTGGTCACGAATGACCAGTCGTTGATGAAGACGGCATTGAGCATCGTGACTGAGCCGCCCTCAAGGCGAATCTGCGTATCGCGCCACACGCCGCGTTTAGTCCCGTGGAGGTAGCGGTCAGCGATGTTCATGCCACCAGTATAGCCGACCTCACCGTCAATCACGACAATCTTGCGGTGGTTGCGGTAGTTGAACTTGTTGGCGAAATGCGGCAGCCAGACCGGCATATAACTGTAGGCCTCGATTCCGGCCGTACGCATGCGCTCCACATCACGGATCTTCAGAGCACGGCTGCCCACGCTGTCAAATATCACCCGCACTTCCACTCCTGCTGACACACGTTCGGAAAGTATGGCGAAGAGCTGTTCAAAGAGTTCCCCGCTCTCGATGCCGAAAATCTCGATGTGTATGAACTTGCCCGCATTCTTGAGATCCCTGAACATCATAGGGAAGCACTCGCAACCGTTGTTCAGAATCCGAAGCCGGTTCCCAAGGGTGAGCGCGGCCTCTCCATTGTTCAGCAGAAGTGTGACGAAATTGCGGTGGACAAGTTCCGAGTAGGCAGGCTTGCATATTTCCTTCAGCTGCTCCGAGCAAATTGACTTGAGGCGTCTTGACACGGTGTCGTCATCGTACCTGAACTGCCGGCTCTTGCGCCAGCTGCGGCCGAAAAGCATATATGCGACAATTCCGCCCACAGGAATGACGAGAATGACAAGTATCCATGCAAGCGTTTCCGCCGGGTCACGCCGTTCCTTGAGCAGGACATAGAAAATCGCTATGACCAACAGCACGTATATTATGCTCAAAGCTGTTCCCATACCATTCTTCAGTTACAATATCTATATATCACAGCATCAGCGAATTATACACAATCTCCACGCACAGCAAAGCGGCCGTTTCGGTGCGTAGGCGGGACGGGCCGAGGTGAACAGGGACATAGCCATGCTCTAATGCCAGGTTCAACTCGTCTGACGAAAAATCACCTTCAGGACCAACGAGGACAATGATTTCGGGAATGTGGGAACCAGCTTTCAGACCTTCGCGCACCGCACCATCCTCGTATGCCTCCGGTCTGACTGATGCAAAAGACGGAAAATTAGCGTCGAGCCATTGTTCAAGAACCTCTTTCATGGACTTGCGGGGATGGGCTGCATCTTCGAAGCAGCAGGCAATCAGCTTGAGCGAATCAGCGGAGCCTGAGCCTTGCAGGATAAAATCTTTAACACTGACAGTTTCGGCGATTGTCGGGATTGAGCCCTTGAGCGACTGCTTGGCGGCCGAAAGAACTATCTTTTCAAGTCTCTGCGTCTTGACGATGCGGCGTTCAGAGTGCTCACCAATCACAGGAGCAATCGAATCCACCCCTATCTCAGTAGCCTTCTCTGCGAACCACTCGCAGCGGTCGATGTTCTTTGTAGGACACACGGCCATGGTCAGACGGTACGGGTGTGCGTTCCAACATTCAATGCTGGAGATAATCTCGGCCTCAACCGCCTTGGGACGATCGTTGACTATGCGGCAGCGCATCAGCGTACCCTTGCCGTCTATAACGCTGAGTTCATCTCCGTCCCTATGCCTAAGAACCCGGACACAATGACCGGATTCCTCCTCATCAAGACGGACAATGCCGCCATTTATGTCACTTGAATAAAAAAGTTCCATATTGATTTTGACACTTGCCGGAGCCGCGTTATTTCCTTATTATCTCAATCGAGGCGTCAAGCCCCACCTTTATGATTGACGAGGCCTGCCCTGTCGCCCCGCCTTCGAGCGAGCGGTCAACCACATAGTCAACCCCGTCAAGCACAGGCCGGGTGATTTCCGAGAAGTTCTTCGGAGTAGGCTCACCCGAAATGTTTGCGGATGTGGACACAAGCGGACGTCCAAGAGCGGCGACAAGGTCGCGACAGAAATTCATCATCGGGATGCGTATTCCCACCGTGTCATCATCTGCCACGACATTATGCGCAAGAAGATGCCTGTCCGCAGGCTGTCCGGCCTCGCCGTGAAGCGCACCCGGATAAATGATGGTCATCGGTCTGTCGTTGACCTCAATCAGTTGCACAGCCATCTCCGGAATCTCCCGGACATATCGGCAAATCATATCCACGTCAGAGGCAAGCAGCACAAGAGACTTGCTGTCAGAGCGGTGCTTCAGCGCATAAATCTTTGCCACGGCCTCAGGATTCGTTGCATCACACCCGAGTCCCCACACGGTGTCTGTAGGATAGAGTACAATTCCTCCTTTGCGAAGAACTTCAAGCGTCCTTCGCAATTCTTCCTTATAATCAGTCATTTCCTTCATATCTATTTAATAATACCATTTTCGTCCATATCATTGACCTGCAACAAGGTCTGTGACAACTGGATAGTGATCCGAGAGCTTTACCCGGTCTGTGATGTGGGACGCCGCGTGCCACTCTTGGGGAATGAAGACATAGTCTATACGGAGCATCGGCCAGAATGCGGAGTAGCTTGCGCCAAACCCACACCCTGCCTCGACGAACGTGTCCTTCAGGTCGTGGCTTATGCGATGGTAGGTGTAGGACATCGGATTGTCGTTAAAATCCCCGCACACGAGCGCCTCAATAGGGCTCTCCTCAATATGCGCGAGCACATCATTGACCTGCTTTGGACGGCGGATGATGGACCTGCGGTATTTGTTCTCCGTTTTCTGCAGGATCTCGCGATCACCTGTCACGGACTTCCAGATGTTCGACATCGATATGGCATAACTCTCGAAGTGGCAGTTATATATCCTAAACTTACGTCCACATGAGCTATAGTCCGAATACAAGGCGAGATTGCTGCTATCCTCGAAGAGTACCTTTCCCTTCCCCACTGCAGGAAGGCGGCTGAGGGTCATGTTCCCGCAGTAGGTGCCGCGTCCCTTAAGCAGATAGTATTCAATATGGTAGCCTGGCATACGTGAACTGACAAAGGACTTGAGCTGCGATGGGTTTTCGGTAACATATTCCTGAAGGCAGATGATGTCGGCATTCTGACGGCGCAGGTAGGCAAAGATGGAGTCGGCGCATGCCTCGCGGGATGCATAGCGGTCTTTGCGGTAGGAAAACCGGTCGACATTCCAAGTCAGAAGCCTTACGGAAGCTGAAGGGCTGGCGGAAACCTCATTTTGTTCAGCGGCCTCGGAATTGCCGAAGCGGATGTAGCGGCCGGCAAAAAGCAGAGACGGGAGAACGGCGAGCAGCGGAATTATGAGAAGACGCGAACGCCGGACAGCCGCCCAAATCAGCAGGACAATGTTCAGAATCGCTATCGGGAAGAAGAGCAGACCGAAAATGGAGAAAAACCAGACCTTAGCGGGATTGGCTACCGTGGAAATGTAGGAGAGCATGAGCAACCCGGCCGCAACAAGCATCAGCACTCCTGCCGAAATGCCCACGAATAGGTTCCTTTGTCGTCTATTGCCCTTCTTTTTCATGATTTTCCCACGGTTTCCTATGGTTCAGTTGTCATAATAGGTGTACATCTTGTTGCCCTTCTTCCACCAGAGGATGAGTATCAGGCCGAAGAGCATGCCTCCAAGATGAGCGAAGTGGGCGATGCCACCCCCGACACCAGTTACTCCGGTCAAGAGTTCAATAACGGCAAAAATGAGAACGAACCATTTAGCTTTCAGCGTTATCGGAGGGAAGAGAAGAGTCATCATCGAATCCGGGAAAAGCATCGCGTAACCAAGAAGCAGACCGTAAATTGCGCCTGACGCGCCAACGGTCGGGGTCATACAGAGAGTCTGAATGGAGCGGTTCGCAGCAATGGCGTCGGCTGCGGCCCCGGTGTTCACGATGTGCTCCCAATGCAGACACTGTATCCATTCAACACCTGTGTGCAGGGCCGCTGCCCCGAGACCAGTCACGAAATAGAACAGGAGGTATTTCTTCGGTCCCCAGACCCTTTCGAGCACGCTGCCGAACATGTAGAGGGTGAACATGTTGAAAAACACGTGCCAGAAGCCTCCGTGCATGAACATGTGCGTGACAAACTGCCACCAGTGGAAATACGGAGACTTCGGATAGAAAAGGGCGAACTTCTCGTACATGAAGTCATGACTAAGCTCCGAAATTATCCAGATCAGGAAGTTAATGATAATTATGTTTCTTGTCACCGGAGGGATAGCGCTGAGGAATCCCCTTCCGCTGTTGTTTTCGAATCTGAACTGCATTCTGTCTTTTGTTTATGCCGGGAGGCTCTCCATGTCCGCAACTGAGAGCGCAACCGGTTCGATTAAAACTTTCTGTCAAGCTCGTCCGCAGGAATTATCACCATAGTTTTCCTGCCCGCCGCCGTGAACTCCGGGTTGGTGCTGGCCATCAGGGCATCGACAAGGCGCTGTGCCTCGTCCGCGTTCCTCACCCCATCGTAGCCGGAAGCCCCGAGTACCGCAAGCTTGCCCGCCATGTCCGAGCGCACAAGTTCGGAAATGATCGAGTGGTTGTCTTGAAGCAGAAGAAGCAAATCCCCTACCATAGTTTCCACACGCCCCTCCTCCGAGGAATATCCTGCCGGAATGGCGTTCACGACCACGGAATCTGTCCCGAACGGGGCGATGTCGAAGCCAAAGCCCTTCAACACCTCCGAGTTCGCCTCAACAACCGGCACATTCTCAACACCTATGCGCACTGACACCGGAAAGAGAAGGGTCTGTGAAAAATGGTCCGCATCTTCATCGCGACGGCCGCTGATAAAACGGTCGTAGAGAATCCTCTCCATGGCGCGTCGGGCATTCACGACAAGCAGCCCCGACTTCGAGTTGGTGACTATGTATTTGTCTTGAATGGTTATGAAACTGCGGGTTATGCCGAAATGGTCCTCGAAGAGCTTGCCGTAGTAGTCGCGTCTGTCAACGTATGAGGCGGTGTCGTAACCATTCACACGTCCGGCACCACTCTCCTGCTCGGGATGTGAACCGGTGAAAATGTCAGGCTGGTTCTGGAAGCCGTCGTTTTCGAAAGGGTTGTAGCCGCTCTCCGGCATTGCAGGCTCGGAGACCGGACGGTATTCGTCAAAATTGCGCCCGACGGCAGGAAGCTCAGGAACCGAGCCGAGTTCAAAGTCTATTGACGCTGTTCCGAACGAGTTCTTGCCGAGAGTCTCCCGCACGCAGGCATAAAGGGTCTGGAACACGAGCGAGTCGTCCTCGAACTTGATTTCAGCCTTCTGCGGATGGACATTGACATCGACTTCGTGAGGATTCACTTCAAGGTAGATGAAATAGGTCGGCGTCGTCCCCTCGGCAATCATCCCCTCATATCCTTTCATCACAGCCTTGTGGAGATAGGGACTGCGGAAATATCTTCCGTTGACGAAGAACAGCTGGTTACCCAACCCCTTACGGGCCTTGTCCGGCCGCCCGATGAAGCCGGAAACGCGCATTATGGAGGTCTCGGCGCTGATGTCGGTAATTTCTGAGGCGACTCCTGCGCCTACAATGTCCTGTATCCTGAACTTCAGGGAACTGGCAGGCTTCAAGACATAAATTTCGCGGTTGTTGTGGATGAGCGTGAAACTGATGTCAGGGCGGGTGTAGGCCACATGCTGAAATTCGGAAACTATGTGCTTGAGTTCTACGCTCTCGGATTTGAGGAACTTGCGTCGCGCCGGAACATTGTAGAAGAGGTTGCGCACGGAGAAGTTAGAGCCTACAGGGGTGACCGTCTCAATCGTTGAAAGATGTTGGGAATCAGCGAAGTCTACCTGACAGCCGATTTCATCCCCGGCGCGTCTGGTCTTGAGCGTAACTTCTGCCACGGCGGCGATTGACGCCAAAGCCTCCCCACGGAATCCGAAGGTGTGGATGTCCATCAAATCCTCAGCCGAGGAAATCTTGGAGGTCGCATGACGCTCGAACGCAAGTACCGCTTGATCCGGAGACATTCCGCACCCGTTGTCGATGACCTGAATCAGGGTGCGCCCCGCGTCCTTTATGATGACGCTGACTTGGGTCGCTCCGGCATCGACGGAGTTCTCCATGAGTTCCTTCACAACGGACGCCGGCCGCTGGACGACCTCGCCCGCGGCAATCATATTCGCTATATTACTCGGCAGTATTCTTATATCCATATCACGCGAACAACAACGAATAGTATTTGGCAATCAGATAGATAACTACAAAAGCAAGGATGAGTGTAACCATCCCTATGATTCGCTGAGCCTTACTCGAACCGCGCGTCTTCGAATAATTCCCGTTCCTAAGACTTCCCTTTATATAAGCCCCGGGAACATAGTTTTTCTCCCGCGACCCGTCAACCGCCCCGAATTTCTGCTTTAAGGCGTCCTTCTCTTCGTCATAGTAGCGCGGTCTATAATTAAAGACCCGATGCTCCTGAGTTCCGAAGAATCCGAAATTGAATATCCCCATAATCCCGTCTTTTATTGATTGATACCCCACATTCACATCGAATGAAATGACATATCCTGCAAATTTACACATTTTTCATTATTTTTGCACGCGATAGACGGGTCATTGCCGTGAAAGGACGTTAGATTACGAAACTTGAATATTGGAACATGAATATGGAAGACATACGAATAGGTCAGGGATATGACGTGCACGCGATTGCCGAGGGAATCCCGATGTGGCTCGGAGGAGTGAAAATTGACGGGCCGACAGGGTTTGTGGCACATTCAGACGGTGATGTGGCAATCCATGCGCTGTGCGATGCGATGCTCGGTGCCCTCGCCCTCGGAGACATCGGAAAACATTTTCCTGACAATTCGGACGAGTTCAAGGACATCGACAGCAAAATTCTCCTCGCCCGAGTGAACGGACTCATCAAGGACCGGGGATACAGGCTCGGAAATGCGGACATCACCATCGCCCTTCAAACTCCGAAGCTCGCCGGATACATTCTTAAAATGCGCGAGACACTCGCTGACGTCCTCGGCTGCGACATCGGCCGAATCTCAGTCAAGGCCACGACAACTGAAAAGCTTGGCTTTGTAGGGCGCAAGGAAGGTTGCGAAGTTTGGGCAACAGTGTTGCTGCAGAGCGAATAAGGATATTTCGTCCGAATCAGATTTTCGTGCCGGACGAATCCGAAAAGAGGCGAAACCGACTGGTTCCGCCTCTTACTTTCTGAACAACGAAGAAGAAGACTATTTCTTCTTGTTTGCGTATCTCTGGTAGAACTTGTCCACACGTCCTGCCGTGTCGACGAGTTTCATCTTGCCGGTGTAGAACGGGTGAGATGTGTTTGAAATCTCGACCTTCACTACAGGGTATTCAACTCCTTCAATTTCAATTGTTTCGCGAGTGTTCGCGCAGGATCTTGTGATGAAGACCTGATCGTTTGACATATCCTTGAAAGCTACAAGACGGTAGGTTTCGGGATGAATTCCTTTTTTCATTTTATCTTAAATTTAATTAATTGCCACCATTCGTCATAGGTCACAAGACCATCACGCCCGATTTGGGAGCGCAAATGTACACAATATTTCCTTTTCCGCAAAAGAAAAGTCAAAGAAAATCAGTTTTCTTTGACAATTAATCGGGATTTCGTTGAGATAAGAGGAACCCCCGACTGGTTTTCTTGATTTCTATCTTACTCATAGTCAATTACTTAATTCTTCGAAAAATCCTATTTTTGGGCATTTTTGTCCCGTTTTTGTCCCGGTACAAGAGGGTTTAATTCTCGGACAGACAGGGCCTTACAGAGATGTAACATAAATGTTTTTGCACAAAAAAGGCGGACGCGTCCCTAAAACCCCGGGGCTTGTCCGCCTTGTTTTGAGCCGTCTCCAGATGTCTATATGGACATTTGAGCGAAGAAACCCTCCATTTCGGAGATGGACTTCGGCTTGTAGTAGGGCTTCATAGTTATCTCTGTTGTTGCGCCTTTCTGGGTCCTCGACACAGCTGCGTACATCTGTTTCAAGTCATCGGACATATTGATAACGGAAACAGACACGCCGTCTGACGATGCCTTCTTAACCTCATTGTAAAACTCATCCATAAAGCTCCTCGTGGTGAACTGGACGCCATCAAAATCGAGCGAAACCTTTGAATCGCCGCAAGCCGATGCTGCCGAAAGAATGTCATGGGCTGAAATCCTATTTAGTATGTCCCGACCTACAAGGTCACGTATGTTTATCGTTGTCATATTATTCAATGTATTTTAAGTAGTTAAATGTAAAATACTTTCTTTGTATTTTTGCATAAAATCATTAACATTTTGGCTATGGAAACAGGTAAAAAACAACTTCCGGAGGCTGAGGTTTTCTTCTCGGATGTGGAATTCAGGAAGGCGGTGGACGTGGCGGTCATCAGAAGAGCTTACGAGGACGCCAGCAAGGAAGTGAGCTCACAGTATGAAAGCAACAACCGGCTCAAGAGGATGAGCGGAACTCTGCTCGGATGGATTGTCGCGGCGCTGATCTCCCTTGCCGGCGCGATTGTCGCGCTCTATCCCGGTGGATGGTCGGTCGCACTCATCATGGCAGTCTATGCTTTCGCGGCGCTCTTCGTGCCGGCCGGGATTCTTGCCGGCAGTCTGCACTACAGAAACATATTCTACATTCCAGGGCACGCGCCGCGGTATTCTCTGAGCCAGCCGATGTGCGACTACATGAAGAAACTTCGTCCGGAAGATCAGGAGAAGATGTTTCTCATCCATATGCTCCAGAACAGGCAGACGGACATCGACGCCAACAATACGATACACATGCGGCATGTCAGAACCTACCGCGCCGCCATTATCTCCATCTTTTCAATCATCGGAGCCGGCGCAGTGCTTTTCATCTGCCTTGTCACAGCGTTGTAGGCAACGGTTCGCCCTTTTCCTGTATATCACCGGGTCTTGCGGTGTCTGAAGGAATCGGAGGTGTCGGGATTTCATAATTTTCGGCCATAACGTTACTTTTTTAGAGTTTATCATTTACTTGCAAGGATGTCTAATAGTTGTTTTATTTGGGCGTCCTTCTCCTTTATTTGGGCGTCCTTCTCCTTTATTTGGGCGTCCTTCTCCTTTATACGCTCATCGAGGAGTTCGATTTGGGCTTTGAGGACATCGGGAGAGTCGGAATAGTAGTGGCGGTTGTCGATGGGGGAATTGTTCAGATGATTTTGTCCTTGAATCACAACTCCCGAAGCATTATCTCCAACTTTTTGCTCAACATTCCCTAAAATACTGCCCTTTCCTGTAAGAAGATAGTCTGTACTAACACTAGGGAATTTTTCTTGAATTTTGTTCGCCATTGCCTTTGAAATACCGCATTTACCAGACTTAATGTCATAAAAAACCTGCGGTGTATTCATTCCTAAAGCAATGGACAATTGCCGCGCATTCATATTCAAGTGCACGAGTAATTCTTCAAGTATTTGTTTATCAATTCTTTCCATAACCATCTAATTTTTTCGAAGAAAACTTATTGAATTATTCTTGTTTTATTAAAGAATAATTCTTTACTTTGTCGTCGAAATGTTAATTAACTAACTAATAAATTAACTAATTAACTAATAAACCCCGTAAAGATAAGTAAAATTCTTAATACTCACAATGTTATGTGGATGGATAAAGACCAAAATGGACGGATGACAATAATGGACATCAGGATAGATGAAGCAATGTTGCTCAAGGACGCCGCAGGATTGCTCCTCGACCGCCTTGAAGAGCGATGGAATGCAATGACTCCCGAAGCACAGTCGCTCAGTTGGACTAAGATTCAGCACGAAAAGGAAGTCGAAACGCTCAAGCGACTCAATCAGGCTATCAACCTTTACTTCCCGATGATCAGGAAAATGCCGGAGACAGTGGGTGATGTGGGATACAGATAGACTATGCGCCGCGAGTTCCGACATTCCGAGAATAGTTTAGGGGTCGGTGATATGCCGGAGCGCGGTGCTTTTATTCGAGACATCTTATAATCAATCTTAAATACAACAGTTATGAAATCTTTAGAAGAAATTATCGAAATCCTGGTAGACTGGGCAGACGAAACGGACGGAGCTTTTGTAATCTCACTCGGAACGCCGGGCGGAGAGTTAGCTGAGGCAAAAGGCAACATCCATTTTTACGGAAATGACGAAATCCAACTTGCGTGTTTTGACGCAATGTTCTCGCCTTGGACACGGGAATGCAGGAAGAAACTACAGAAAAAGGTTGTACCGGCAGGCAAGTATAAGTCGGGTATTACGGTTAGAGCGTAGTGATACGCCCACGACAGAACAGAGAGGACGCTCCGGAAAGACGGAGTGACACCCCGGAAAGACGGGGAATTGGGGATGCAGACCGCGCGGGCGGTAGAAGCGGCATAGTTCATCGAAATATGACACACAGCTCATCGGGCGATGTAGGCTTGAGTTTATAGCAGTGGTGGAAGGATATAACGCACAGTAAGCTCCAAAGCGTAGGATGTGCGGAAAGCCCACGGCACCATCAGCCTCGCGGATCAAGACTTCGCAACCGGCCAATGCCGGAAGTACGTGAAGCGGACGAAAGTCCGAACCGTCAAATCTGGTACGATGAGTGAGTCGGGAATCTGCACGATGAATAAACCGAATACCTGAGCAGAGGGTTCGACTCCCTCCATCCCCACAAAATCAAAATTGTTTCAATATGGCAAAGACAAATTGTAGAGCAAGAATTCTGGCACTTGAGCCGGGCGAGGACACCACACTTCGAGGGTGCAAAGTTTCCGTTGTCAGAGTGACCGTGTCGGTCATCTCAAGAGATTTCAACAGGATTTACACGGTTTCGGCTCCCAAGGGTGCTCCTATCGTTGTTTCCCGCGTAAGGTAGGCCGGCGATGGGACTGAACATTTCAAAGGAAAGCACATTGAGGCTTTCGACGATTACGGGTGCTGTCCTCGCGGATGCGGGGTTAATATTCATTATGCTTGACAAGACACTTACAGGCGTTTTGTCTCTATTCCTGGCAGCTCTTTTCATAGGGCTCGCCGCTGCAATACTGAGAAAGTGATGGCTGCGGAAAGATGGTGGTGCGATGATGCCCACACGACATTCATAAGATGCACAACTCCCAGGGCAGTGTGCGTTAATCCGCAATCAGAGTTCGCCGACAAGATGGAGAGGGAACTCCGTCCGGTGACGATGGATGAATACTACAAATATGAACTTTATTTAGACTAATGAACTATGGATAATTTTTCAATCAAACTCGATTTTATGAAGTTCAGGGGCGCGAAGCTCGTTACCGCCCAGGGACGCAAAGGCGTTTTCATCCCGGTTGATGAGAATCAGGCAATCTATGTCGGCAGCAAGGGTGTCTATCTCAACCTTTCTGCCATCGAGCTTTCGCAGGAAAGCAAGTACGGTGACACGCACCTCGTGAAGGGCAACATCGACAAAAAGACATTCGACGCGATGACGGAGGATGAACGCCGTTCCCAGCCGATTCTCGGAAATATGCGTCCGCTCAGAGCTCCCGAAATGGCTGCCCAAGCAGTGCAGTTCGACGACGACCTTCCAGAATGATTAAAGCCGCCCGGAATGCGGACGGCTTTGGTAACAAAAAGGAAAGGAGTTTAATGAATTGGAATGTTAATATCTGCGATTTTCTTGCTGATGTCCTTGAGGGCGGACGCAAGAATGAGAAGTTCTTCGGAGGTGAAACGGGCAGGCTTGCCATTAACGACGGCTCCGTTCAGTCGCTGGGAGAACCAGCTGCGGGACTTGTGGAAATAGTTCTCGGCGATGAAGGAAAGGTTGAGCGCCGGAATCACCGGCTCGATAGCCTCCTTAACGCGAAACTCCATGGACTCCGCAATCGCGTTCTCCGCGCCTTCCAAGAAGGCCTGCCGGAACTCTTCAGGGGATTGTTCGGAAAGCTCGCGAATCTGCGCATCGATTTCGGCTTTCCTCTTTTCGTCGGCGGTCGCAATGTACTCGCTTCTGAGTTCGTTGAATCTTTCTTTTACAGTCATATATATCGGTCTTTTAAGTCCTCCCCTTGCGGGGATGTTTATAGAGTAAAGGTAGGTATAATAAATTAAATAAACAATAGTTTATTAAAAATAATTTCAATTATTATGTATCATATCCAATCATATTACTGCCAGTCAGATTTGAGAAAAATTGAGCGGTATGCTTCGGACTCGATTCGCGTTCTTGAAAACAAAGTCATCAAGGAAGAAGACATAGAATCCGTGCGAAACTGGCTTTTGCGGCTTCGCGAACGGCTTGAAATGGAGCACCCTCGTTGTGGTCACGTCGATGTCGTGGTTCAGAAGCAGGAAGTGCTGAATATGAATAGGTTAGACATTTGCTTCGGCAAACTGTGCTACTACGGGAAAAAGTGTGAGTTCTTAGACCGGGAGGACCTGGCAGAATGAATAAAGCCGCCCGGAATGTGGACGGCTTTCAAGGACGAGGAAAATGATGTTAATGCTTTAATTGGAAATAGTGCTCGATGGCTTCGTTGATGAACTGGGTTTTGTTACCCTCGAATGATGTGAGGATGGCATCGACGGCGGGGTTTGAGCGGAACGTGTAGTTCTTGCCGTGTTCGATGGGCTTGCGGCCCGCGCCCTCTCTTGCACCGCCCTTTCCTTTCTTGGAGGATGAAGATGAATTTTGTGTTTCCATATAATTTTGTACTTTTGCGAAGCCTACCAAAGGGGAGGCTGATTTCTCAGCCTCCGTTGGTCAAATTAGATCGCAACTTCTATTGTGAATCTAATTTTCCAAATCTTGAAAGTGAATTTGAGACTCATACTTCTAAGACTTTGGTAGGTTTTTTCTTACTCCCTTTCAAGCGTTTCAGATTTCTCTTTCGCAGCAGGCCTTCTTCCTGACTGCATTACAAAGGTACGCATCATCTTTGAATTATGCAAGTATATTTCAATTAATTTGCATATATTTTTCGATATTTTTCTTTGATTTTCAACAATATACATAATGATACGCAAGGAACAGATTTTTGAGGCGACGGAGGGCGGAAAGGCTGTCATCGCGGGATATTATCCTCAGAGCGCGGCTTGCTTTTCGGGGCGCGGGCGCAACTTCAGGATTCGGGAGGACGACAAGAGCCCTTCCTGCACTGTGTTCCGGAAAGAGGGAGTCTGGTTCATACAGGACAAGGGCGGAAACGACACCAAAGCCTACACGGCCATTCAGCTCGTAATGAGGGAAGAGGGGCTGGACTATCCGGCGGCGATAAACTGGATTGCTCGGAAATACGCTCCCCATCTTATCGAGGGAGACGCGGCCGCCTCAGAGGTGAAGCCGATGCCGGATATGAAGAAGGTCAGAGGGCAGGAGAAAATGTCTGTAAACCTTAGGAAAAGCGGCAAATTCACCGACAGGGAGCTCTATCTTCTCGGCTATAAAATCACGCCCGAAATCTGCGCCGACCTCTGCCTCAAACCTGTGGATTCCTACATCACGGCAAAGAACGCCAAGGGGGAAAGCTGGCTCATTTCCTCGACGGACAATTACCCCATCTATTATTACGACTATGGCAAATGGGGCAAACTCTATCAGCCGCTCGGAGACATCCGCTTTATGTATGTGGGAGACAAACCGGAAGACTTCTTCTTCGGAGAAAAGGATTTCATAAAGGCATACGCCGACGCGAAGAACGGAGTCTATCACGGAATCGTCGAGGCGGAACCGGTTGACGGAGAGGAATTGGGTCCAGCCGTCGATATGACCTGGAAAGAACTCATCATCTGTTCGGGGCCGTCCGATGCGCTGAACGTCCATTCCGCCGGTTATCACGTATGCTGGCTAAACTCGGAGACTGCGGAGCTTACGGAATATGAGTTCTCGTTACTTCAGAAGATCGCCAAAAAGATATACATCCTCTACGACATCGACGACACAGGGATAGCCAATATGTATCGGATTGCGCTGCGTTATCTCGACATCAACATCATCCGCCTCCCGGAGGAACTCAAACGCTTCAAAGACCGTAAAGGCAAGCCTTGCAAGGACGCAAAGGATTTTTTCGTGCATTTCCGCAGACCGGAGAACCAGAACCCCGTCTCTCTTTTCAAAGAGCTGGTCAAACTCTCCGGTGGGCTGAAGTTCTGGCAGGAGAAGAAGACCAAGACGGGAGGATTCGGCGGATACGACATAAACAACGAACAGCTGTATTCTTTTCTCGAAGCTTCGGGATATTTCCGCATCGCGACCAATCCGGATTGCACGGACTTCGCCTTTTGTCAGGTGAAAGACAATGTGGTGACAATTATCGGCGACGACAACATTTCCGCGCACTGTTCGGCCTATCTTCTGGAGTATCTCCGCACCCACGCGAACTATTACAACCAGACACTCGCAAACACCATACACCGTTCTCCGCAAATCAGCCGGAGTTCGCTGGAGAAACTATCGGTGATCGTGCCGGACTTCAACGCATTCGACGAGCATTCCGACACATTCTTCTTCAACAACGGACCGGTGAAGGTCACGGCCACGGGCGCGAAACTCCTGAAGCCGTCGGATTGTCCGTACAATGTCTATCGCAGCAAAATCATCGAGAGAGACTTCCGGGCGGAGCCGCCCTTCTTCGACATCGAGTATTCCGAGGAATATGCCACTCTGCTGAACCGTCTTTCCATCCTCTCCCCCGACACCCCCGACTATGTCCAAACCAAAAAGCAAGTTGACGCTCTGGATGAGCTTAAGAAGTATAGGCTGAAGATTTTCCGCAACGACAACACATTTATGCGCTTTGTCTATAACACAGGGCGCAACTATTGGAGAAAGGAGGAATTGGGCATCAGTCTGATACCGGACGAACAGGCGGAAACGGACCTTCACTTCATCTCGAAGGTTATGGCACTTGGCTACATTATGAGCAAGCACAAGGTAGCCGGCCAGCCTTACGCGATTTATGCTATGGAGACGGAGCAGTCTGAGGAAGGCACCCACTTGGGAGGTACGGGAAAGTCCCTGTTTATGACGAGTACGGAGCAGCTTCGCAAGCAGCTGTTCATCAACGGTCAGGAAATCAATCCGTCAAAGACGGACTTTATGCTTGCCGGAGTGCGCAGCGGAATCACAGACACGGTCTATTTCGACGACCTGAACGACAGCATCGACCTGCACCGCTTTATGCCTATGATTACAGGAAAGATGGTGGTGAACCCGAAGAATAAGGATGCTTTCATACTGGAATTCAAGGATAGTCCCAAAGTGGCTTTCACCTCCAACCACGCAATCAAAAAATTCGATGCATCGCTCCGCCGTCGTACCTGGTTCATAGCGTTCACGGACTACTACCACTCCGACGACCCGATGCGTGGCTTGAAGGAGCGCTCTCCATACACGGAGTTTCACAAGAACCTCATCCAGGACTACTCCCCGGATGAGATGAACGGATTCTACAACTTTATGTTCAACTGCATCTCCGTCTGGCACAAGCTCCGCGTGAGGATTCAGCCGCCGATGAAGCAAATCGAGCAGCGCAACCTCCAGAGAGCCATCACCGACGAATTCATCTGGTGGGCTGAAGACTGGTTCACAGCGGAGCGCCTCGATGTGATTGTGAATAAGGACGAGGCATTTGACGCCTACAAGTCCACTCTGAACAGGAAGATTCAAGACAGCATCAAGATGCAGACGTTCAAGAAAAAACTCATAATGTACTGTGCTTATAAGGGCTGGGTATTCAATCCGCCCGAGCTTCTTCTCTCCGAGACCGAGAGGCAGCGCAACGACATCCGCCGCAAAGCCGACGGCAAAGACCTCTATTTCTTCTATATCGATACGAGAAAGGATAATGAGGAGAAGCTTGACGCGGCGTCAATTATCGACGCTCCGCCTGAGTGCGAGACTTTGGGGCCGGGGGTAATCGGGACATCGGCGGAAACCGGGCAGACAGATGTCGCACAGCCGCCATTTATATAACGGCCATCGATGCGCTTGTGTAAAAACAGTTCACAAGCGCGTCAAAAAAAAAGCACTTTGATAGGGGGTTCGCCTTTCGCGGCCCCTTCTTTTTGGAGGAGGAGAATTTTTGCTGACGAGTTCAAGGTATATATTTCTTTGACCTTTTGACGCCTTAAGAGTAAAAAAGAGTATAAGTAAATGAAAATAAGAGAGTTAAGCGGCGTCAACTTGCGGCGTCAACTTGGGTCAAAATGGTTTTTGCTGACGCCGATTTCGGGACATTTCTGGGGTATGTGCGGGAGTATGAAAACAAAGTTGACGCGCTTGAATATCAACGAGTTAGACCATTTTGGCGCTTTTTGGCGTCAACTTGATAAAAAACAAAGTTGACGCCGACACCCATACTGAATATCAAAGAGTTACAAGGATTTTGCGTCACGGCGTCAAAGCGTCAGAAAATTTGCGACCTCAAAACTCTCAGAAATTTTTGAAGAGAAAAAACACCTGTTTTTCGACATAATTATGACTGAAAAAAGCACACAATCCAAGACAAAAACGGCCGTTCCGGAGAGGTTGGAGTTCAATGCCGAAGTTTACGGCCGTTCGATGCCGCTCTGGCATTACAGGGAACTTCCTCCAGGGATGGTCAAGGCGGAACAGAAAGACCTCTACCGGGGGCGCTGCGTCCTCTATAGAGTGGAACTCGGACCGGACAAAGGGGACTGGTACAGCGACTATGTCCGGGACAGCAACTACCGCATCCTTTGTCGGATGATTCGGGAGGGTAAGGATGTGTGGATTAAGTAACAAAGTTGTTGTAAAAGCGGTTAAATATGCTTAACTTTGTGAGTGTTAGGCGTTTGAAAGGCGGATTGCCATGTTGATAAAACTCAAATTTGACACTAAACTGAGACTCGACTACCTCGGTTTCCTCTTTCCGAGGATTCCGGGAGAGGATGTCTATAAGGTCAGCACACGTGAACCCATAGGAGAACTCCTGTGTGCCCGCGTTCGGGAGTCGTGGCGTCCGGTGGCGGAACCGGCTGGTGAACTCGTCGCGACTCTCGATTTGCCGCTGAATCCTGCGACCAGGAATGTGGTGAACAAATTCATCTATTATTCACAGGCGGACACCGTGGCTCTGATGATGGCGTTTTCCGCGACATTCGACCTCGACTTTGCCGGCTACTACCGCAAGGGCGAGAGTCTCGGCTACGGACGCAAGGAGATTGTCGAGGCGTTCATCATCTCCCGCAACCTGGTGGAAGTGGATTGTAGCGACACTCTCTACAAACGGGTTTACAGGACGAGCCAGCGGCAGATGAAATCTTTGACGCAGCGCCTGCTCCGACGCTGCTACTATCTCGATGAAAGCATAAACCTTAAAGGATTGAAAGATGATACGAATAATCAACGAAGTTCTGGTGAGCCCGGCAACAAGCGGGTTCGACCTTCTGAAGATGTCAAGGCTGTCGATGATACCCGCATCCGGCACGCTGGAAAGCAAGGAGACTGTCAGCGAGAACGGACGCTCTTTGACCTATAAACTCGCATTGCGCTGCAAGGGTCTTTCGCCCGCCGTCAGGGAGACGCTGCGTGATGGCTGCATTGCCCGCGTTGTCTGCGCGGATCAAAGCTGCTGCGCCGTAGATTATTTCCTCGGCACGGAAGACATCCCCCTGCACTTCGAGCTGGAGGATAATCTCGACGTCCTCCAACTCTCCGCCACCTACAAAACAGTTTCGCGGCTGTAAATTGAATTTCAATAATTTCGTATATTTGGAGGACAACATTCAAAGATTGAGATATGGAAGAGAAAAAGTATGGTGATATTGGCTATGTGCACAAGCTTGACCCGGATGATGTAAAGATGTTTGAAGAAATTGCTAAAACCTCGAAATCAGAGAATGAAAAGCATTTTTTCAGGATTATGGAATATCGTCAGAAGCATCATTGCTCTCCAGAGTATGACTACCTTCTCGACAGTGAGAAAAATCCGGATAAGGTTGGTTTCACGAGAGAATGGTATGATGAATATATGTTGTGGATTGATGGCGATGAAAAAATGGAGACCAATTCATTGTCTTTTTTCTTGACAATGGATTTAGGCGAGTATATTTATGAACGGACAGGCTGCCGAACTTTGCTTGAATACCTGCGTTCCATAGATTATTCACGCATTGATTATAATGCCGACACAGAATTTTTATAGAAATGGGAACAGCCAGACAATACAACCCTTCCGGAGGATTCTATAACCACGAGTATCATCAAGAAGGAGACACAATATATTACGATGGGCTTAAAGGTAAGATTGTCGTAAAGAATGAAGAGAATAAGAATGGTCTGCCGCCATATTCCGGAACATCAGATTTCTATGCCGGGAAACGCACTAGGACGGGTGAAATTATTCAGGTGAGGTTTTATAAGGACAGAAGGCAACACATTGATTTCGACTGGGGGCATGAGCATACCAACAAAACGGGAGATAGAGCACGTTTTCCGGCTGGGACTGTTCACGTTCAAATATATGAAAATGGTGTGAGAAGCGAAATTGCGCGATTTATGAACAATGACGAAATCAATAGGTTTGGCGCTCTGCTCAAGTCGTTGAATCCAGATGTCAAGTTTCGTCCGTAACGGTTTATCGGTAAAGTTTTTGCATAGTATGTGTTTATTAGTTTATTAATTAATATTTTATTGTTTATCTTTGCGAACGGAAAAACAAAAGCGATATGAACAAAAGATACTACATAACCGACTTTTTATTTTCAAAGTCATCTTTCATTATCGGTGCAGGTAGTATTTTGAGCATCGCTTCGCCATATTACACATTCAATTGTGCGGAGTCGGCAGCAGAGGCTGACAGGCTTGCGTTAGAATCGGATTTTGGTATGGTTGGTATTGATATTAGAAAAGCATCTTCTGAATATGAGAAATAATATGGAAAGAAAAGGCATAGCAAGCGGTACTTTACAGGCATCGGGAAAAAAGGTGAATGTTCGTTTGGATATAATAAGATTTGAGGATTCCGGTTGTCAGATTGTCTATTGTCCGGCTTTAGACCTTTCCGGATATGGAAAGACTAACGAAGATGCTGAAAATTCGTTCAGAACTACACTGGAAGAATTTTTCCGTTATACGATAAACAAAAATACGCTCAAGAAGGAATTACTCCGTCTGGGATGGGTGGTAAAGGACAATCCAAGGAAGAAAATGACACCTCCGGATATGTCTGTTCTGCTTTCAAACAACAGGCAGTTTCGCAGCATATTTAACAAGCGTTCATTTATCAAATCTGCTGAAACCTTTGCCCTTCCTGCCTGCTGATGGGAATCTTTCAAAACATATCGCCGGAAACATTCCGGAAGTTCCTTGAATATAAGGGACTCAAGTATCTAAGAACTAAAGGTGACCACGAGATATGGTCTAAGGCAGAGATATTGAGACCGGTTGTCTTTCAAACGGCAGTTGACCCTGTCCCTGAATTTATCTTGAAGAACAATCTTCGGGTTATGGGAAGTACACGAAAAGAACTGATAGATTTTGTCAGTCGTTCTTAACAAAAATAACAACCTATATAGTGTCATAAGAGCGCCGTCCTTTTCTGGGATGGTGCTTTTGTTTTCCTTTGCCAAAAGATTTGGTAGATGGGAAAACAAGCATATATGTGCGAGGCTACACGGGACAACCGTATGGAGGAATGGTTCCGGCAACGGAGGCTTCTGAATATGCACCTGTGCGAGTCTGTAAAGCTTGCCGGGGCGTTCGGTCTTCCGCTTGTCGCGGCCTTTGAGGACAGTCTCCCGCAGCGCTTTATCTGATTCAACAGGGCTTTGACCTCACAGGATTATGATTGTGGCATTCATTTCTTCATAGATGACTATCAATTCGAACGGGTATGGAACACTCCGGAGAAATATCTGTCTCTGCTCAGGCGGTTCCGTTGCGTAATTGCCCCCGATTTCAGTTTGTACATCGATTTGCCACAGGCGTTGAATTTTTGGAATGTCTATAGAAACCGGCTACTTACAGCGTGGTGGCAGAGTCAGGGTATCCGTGTCATTCCGAGTGCCAGCTGGGGAAATGCGGACTCCTTCAGATTCTGTTTCGAGGGGCTTCCGCACTCCTCAATCATTGCCGTAGGACATACGGCTGTAGGAAGAAACCAGACAGCGAAGAACGCGTCCGTTCTGGGGATGAGCGAATGTCTCAGAGTTCTGAATCCCTCGAAAGTCATTGTCTACGGCAAGCCATTCGACTTGAATTTCAATAATTTTGTATATTTGACGGACAATATCAACAGTTTAAGACATGGAAAAACGAAAATATGGAAGCTTTGACGGCATCTGGCAGATTTCTGATGAGGACAAGGCTCTGTTCGACAAGATTGCAAAAGAGTCCGAATCTGAAAATGAGAAGCATTTCTTCAGAATCGTAGAATACAGGGAAAAGCACAATCAGTCATCTACTGGAGATATTCTTCTTGATTGCATGAAAAATCCTGACGGAATCGGTTTCATGCGCTACGAGTATGACATGTATATGCTCCTTATGGATTCCGGTGAAGGATACGTAGAAGAGCCATTGACTGTCGAGACTCTGGATTTGTTCCTGAACGAAGATTTCAGTGAATATTGGGACGGAAGAACAAATTGCCGTACTATGCTGGAATATCTCCGTTCCATAGATTATTCACGCATTGATTATAATGCCGACACAGAATTTTTATAGAAATGGGAACAGCCAGACAATATAACCCTTCCGGAGGATTTTATGAGTACAAATAGCAAAATCAGTCACTGAGTGGCGTGAGGGGCGCTGTCCTTTTTCGGGACAGCGCTTTTGTTTTCCTTTGTAGCGTAAAAATACGGACAATGAGAAAACAGATAAACACATCACATTTGGCTGCGGAGATAATACGTGGGAAATGGCTCCTGGCTGATGCGGAGTCATATCTTCCTGCGGTGTTTGCGCTGCTTTCACGCACGCCTCTTGCCGATGTCGAGGAAATGACGCGTCCGTCATTCATGCTTTCGGACGGTTCCGAGATTGGCGATGGTGCACAGGCGACGGTCGAGAAAAAGGTGGCGGTTCTGCCGCTTCATGGTACAATGACCAAATACGAGACCTGTAGCTCCGACGGGGCTATGGCTCTTGCTTCATTCATAAGGAACTGTGCCGACCGCCAGGACATCGTCGCCATAGTCCTTGACATTGACAGCGGAGGCGGTGCGGCCAATGCTGTTCCGCCGCTCGTCGAGGCTATACGTTATGCTAAGGCAGCTCACAAACCTGTCATCGCTCACTGCGACCTCTGTTGCAGTGCCGCTCTCTGGGTGGCATCACAGTGTGATCTCATCTATCTCGACAACCCTATGTCTGAAATAGGTTCCATCGGGGTGCTGTGCACACTGTCGCTACCTCCGGAGAAAGACCCGCAGACCGGGGTGAAGGTTGTTCCTGTCTATGCACGCGAGTCCCCGGATAAAAACCTCGACTATAGGAAGGCTCTCGAAGGAGACTACAGTCTCATCCAGGACAGTATGTCTCCAATTGTCTCACAGTTTCAGGAAGCGGTCAAGAGAGGACGTCCGATGCTCGATGTGGAGAAAGAGGGCGTCTTGACCGGAGCGACATTCCTCTGCGACGAGGCTCTGAAACTCGGGTTCGCCGATGCTCGGAAGACTCTCAAGGAAAGCGTAGAAGCCGCGTTCGCGCTCGCTGAAATCTGACGAAAATACTTACAAACCTCTTATACCAAGTACAATGAACAAAAAAGCACTCTCAAACTCAAAGATGGGCAAAATCGTTGCCCGTCTTCTCGGAAAACCGGAGCTTGCTGTCAAGGATGGAAAGGTTGAACTTTCCGCTGAGGAGCGCGCGAAGGTTCTTGAGAACTACGGACAGGCTTTCCTCGAGAAGCTGGAGTCCGTCACTCTCGAAGACGAAGACGCCTTCGACCTCTTCGACGCGGCCGTGGCAGCAAAGACAGCCGAGGCCACAGCAGCCCTCTCCGCTCAGGTGAAAAAGCTTCAGGGCGATGTCCTGGAACTTTCCCGTGAACCGGAACCGCAGCCACAGGCACAGACTCCGTCAAAGCCGCTTTCGGCAGGCGAAGCCACAAGGCAGTTCGTCCTGAACATGAGCGCAGCGCACAACAAGATTGTCGCACAGGCGCTCGCATCCACAAACCCGATGGCTTTCGCAGCCCTCGACAGCAGCACACTTGACGTTGCGGATCTGAACACTGAGTTCAAGATTGTGATGCCGCCAAAGGCAAAGCTCGACCTCCTCGCAAAGAGGCTCTATATGGGCTTCAACGACTCAAAGCACATGACGCGTATCCAATCTGATCGCGACTTCATCGCTTCTGCTGCCATCTTCACCGAAGTCTCACAGCAGTTCACTCCTAAGTGGACTCCTAAAGGCACGGCGAAATTCACTCCGATTCGCATCCCTTACCGCCGTCACAAAATCAACGTCTTGATTCGTCCGACGGACATCATCAAGTCATGGTTGCTCAACCTCTACGAGCAGGGCAAGACTCAGGCTGAGATGCCTATCACCAAGTATATCATCGAGGAGCACATCCTTCCGAAGACCCTCGACGACATCACCCTCTCGATGATTGGAAAGGGAAAATTCAAGGAAGTCTCGCTTGCTGGGCTCACTGATGGTACGGCCGGTTCAGCAGCTAAGGATTCCATGGACGGCTACGAGACCATCCTCGTCGATGGTCTTACGGACGAAAACTGCAAAATCAACTACCTCCGCGCAGCAAAGGACTACAGGACGCTCTCTGACGAGGAGCTCTTGAAGTATGTTGACAGCTTCGTTGACAACATCTCCGGACTCTTCGCGAAGACCGCAGTCGTTTTTTGCTCAGAGCAGTTCCGCACCCGCTACAAGAGGGCAGACTTTGCCGTAAACGGCAAGTACACCGGCATCGAGAACGGCGACACCATCCGTTTCACCAACTTCCACCTTGTGGCTCTTGAATCTATGTACAACTCGCCGATTCTCTTCGCCACTCCGAAAGAGAACTTCGTCGAGCTGGTTGACTACTCCAAGGCGGAGAGCTGCATCAACCGCATCGAGGAGAGCAACTACGATGTGAAGGTGTTCGGAGAATACTCTCTGTCGGTTGGCTTCAAGATTGCCGAAGCTGTGTTCGCGGCCGTTCCGACCGGATACACTCCTTCTGAGAGCATCCTTTCCGAGGGCATAGACCTCACTGAGGACGGTCCGTGGATGAACGGGGTCAAGCCGGCAAGCCAGGACTCTGAACAGAAGGCGGCCGGAGATTCCGGACAATCCGGACAGGAAGGCGCGTAATCACTGAAAAACAATCAGGACTATGTATACAAAAGTAAGTATTCCAAAGAATGGAGACGGCGCGGGATGCCCGTCTCCAAAGTCTTCCGACATCATAATCATGGATGTCGAGGACATCGAGACCGAACCTACGAGGGCACTCGGTGACGTGACCGTGAAGGGCAACTACACTCTCAAGGAGGGAGCGAAGGCCGTGTGCGTCTATGGGACGCCGAAGACCATCGCGGCATCAGAAGAGTATTCCGGCGACGCCGATGCCCGTGGCGTGAAACAGGGCGTTGAGTTCGAGCACCCTGGCAACGAGAAGGACATCAAGAACTTCGTCGAGGCCTTCATGAATAAGGGTGTCGTCATCCTCGTAAAGGAGTGCGACGGCTCAGCGGCAGGACGCGTACAGGCGTTCGGAAACAAGTGCAACCCTCTGTTCCTCACGGTTGAGAGGACCGACAGCAGCGAGGCCAACAAGCGCAAGCTTACCTGGAAACAGGACATCGCCGGCAAGTTCCTCCCGGCCGACTACGAGGGCGAGCTACCCGCATTAGCGGCCGCTGCAACCGCAGTGACCGAAACTGCCTAATCATATGAAGAATGACAAAGAAAGCATCACATACTATGGAAACTGAGCCTCAGAAGACAGCTGAGGCTCAGGCTTCAGGCATCGAAACTGCTGCACCGGAAGCCGCAGCCGAGAAAAAGTACGATGTGGTCGTGTATGCCTATCCGGGAACCGAGACCCTGATGACGCGCCTCTGGGACAGATTTCACAAAGGACGGCATCTCGTTGTCACTGACACCGGGGCACAGCTGCCGGAAGTTCTGGCGAAATGCCTTGCCGACAATAGGATTGCCGACCAGTTCACTATTCTTCCTGCGAACATCATCCCGTGTACGGAAATCACGGACGAACTTCTGAAAGGAAACTATGTCTATGTGACACGGAACGGTGAAAGGCAGGCGGTCAGCCGCGTGCCGATGACTTTCGACAAAGAAAGGCTCGTTGTGTGGCTTGCGGCCGACGATTCCGAGACCGATACGGCCGAGGCGTTCTTGAAGCGGTACAATGCCGGGAAACTCCTGATGGAGGTGTCGTTCTCGTTCGGAAACTTCATCACGCCTGTACTCCGAGCCAATCCTTGCGAAAATGTGGTCATAGAGGCTTTCCTGCGAAAGTTCTTCGTGGCAGCATCGCCGGAAGGCTTCGCCGCCATTGCTGCGCTCGCTGAGAAATTCCTTCTCAAAGAGGAAATGAACGAGGGATGTTGAACGAGATTGACAGATGGATTGATTCAGGAGCCGAGGTTCAGGAAGGACTTCGGCTTTTGAGTATATATGCCCCGAACCGCCACCTCGACACCCTCGTCCGCAAAGCCCCTAAACGGTTCTCCTATCTCCTGAAGGCATCGCTCCTGCCGTTTTCGCCAAAAAGATCAATCGTCGTCAGCGCCTTGCAGCCTGCGCCTAAAGTGAAGTTCCGCGAAAGCTGGCCATTCCTCTCGGAGCCGGATTGCCCGCAGGAACTGAAGATTCTGGCGGCCGACAAAATAACGGCATGGGAGGAGTCAATGAGAGCACACGAGGAGCTCTTCCTATGCACCACTCCGGAACAATGTTACGAAACAGCGAAAAAAGTGCTGGAAAATTATTCCAACAATCGGAAAATCTTCTCCGAATTTACTCATTATAAGGAACATCACTCTGTGCTCGGAGAGCATCCGATTTTCAAAGAGTCCAGACAGACGGCGGAGCTTCGCGCGATGCCGATTATGGAACTCGTCCGGAAAAAGGAGAATCTGGAGGAGGCAATCTGGAGAGCCGGCAACGAAATTAAAAAGGGAGACAAACCACATCTCCGCCCATTGAGGGAAGAGCGCATCGCGGCAAAGCGCCGGATGCTCGCGGAAGTCAAACGAATGATCGACGACTATGAACAACGAAGAGAAAGACGACAGCCTTGACAGGATTGCCTACCTTGCCGCCCTCGGCTGGCCGGACAACGAAATATTCATCAGTGAGGGCATAGACGAGAAGTCCGTGCCCGAAGAGGTGCGTGAAGCCATCGAACACGGACGGCTGAAGAAACGTGCCGACATCGAGATCGCCGTTGCGCGTGCCGCAGCCAACGGGACCCCGGAAGCAGTGAAGCAATTCAATGAGGTCGTGCGTGACAAGAGCTTCAGCATTTCGAAGCTTGACCTGTTTGGCGGGCCGGAAGACCAGGGAGCGTTCGAGCGGATTCAGGACTACATCGCGGAAGGAAGCAGGGGCAACCTCTCTCAGAAGGAGCAGGTGTATATAGACCTACTCACGATGATATATTCCCTCGATGGCCAATGGGGGAAACGTCGCACGATAAAATTCCTCACCTCTAAACCATTCTCCTTCTCCTATGAACAGGCTTCCAATATGTATGCTGAGGCTATTGAGATGTTTTTCGCAAACCGCAAGGTCTCCAAAGAGGCGATGCGGGCGAAGATGGCAGACCAGTATGACACCCTCTATGCCCTCGCTATGCAGAATGCCAGGACAACGAAGGATTTTGAAATTGCCGCCGGAATCCTCTCAAGCAAGGCAAAGGTGCTCAGACTCGACCAGGATGACCCGCAGCAGCTGCCTGCCGAGAACTACAGCAAGCAGTTCCGCGTGCTCTCGCTTTCTCCTGAAGTCATAGGGCTTCCGAGGGCGAACAGGGATGAGCTGGCGCGTCAGATTGACGGCATAGTCGCTCCGGAAGCGGTGAAGAAACGCCTGAGGGTTGATGCGGGCATCGATGACCTTGATATAGTAAAATTGATGGACAATGTCGCACAGGAAGAAAGTTAACGTCGAGCGGACGGAAAGCGCGTCGGTGCAATATCAGAACAAATTCGCGCAACTGGTCGCCCTCGTCGGAGCACGGAAGACCTATTGCGAGCTGGGGCGAGGCGCCGCGAAGACCACAGACATCCAGGTTGAAAGGCTTATCGACATAATGTTCGATATGCCGGGCGCACCCTGTTGCTGGGTTGCCGACACATTCAGCAACCTCACGGCGAATGTCCTGCCTTCCGTATTGGAGGGACTTGAGCGCAAGGGATTCAGAGAAGGCGAGCACTATGTCATAGAGAAGCAGCCGCCGGAGTTTACCGACGCCGAGACAAAGAACCTTCCGGACTGGCTCAGGCCCCATTTCTGGAAGCCATTCAACAGGCTCGTTTCCTACAAGCGCACCATCATCTTCTTCACAGGGCTGAACATCCGCTTCGGCTCGCTCGACCGCCCGTCGACTCTCGCGGGCGCGTCATACGTCTTCGTGTTCGGGGACGAGGCGAAATATTTCCGTGAAGATAAAATCGCCAACCTCCTCAAGGCTGTACGTGGCTATAGGCAGGAATATGGAAGGAGTGTGTTCTATCGAGGCGTGTGCTTTACATCCGATATGGCGGACGTCTCCCACATCGGGGAATACGACTGGATGCACAAGGAGGCGGACAATGTGGACAAGACTGCGATACTCACAGTGATAAAGGCTGGGCTCGTGTATAACGAGGCCCTGCATGAATATGTGGCTGCCAAGGATAAATGGATCAAGACAAAGTCGCCTGATGACCTCAATGACTGCCGGAACAGACTCCGCACAGCCGAACTCTGGAAGGCGCGGTGGACGGAACTTCGCAGCCGTCCTGAGGCATCGACTTTCTACATACGCGCATCGAGCTATGTGAACGCGGACATCCTCACGGAGGAATGGTTCTCCGATGCCATTGCCGCGAAGCTGCCTGACCTTAACACTGCCATCCTTTCACTCAAGCCGCGACTCGAAAGCGGCGACCGCTTCTACACCGCGCTCTCCGCACGGCACTTCTACTACGACGGCATAGATGAGGACGCATACGACCGTCTCGATATGTGCGAGGTCGAGGACTGCCGTGTGCTCCGCCATCTGAACCGCACCAAGCCATTACAGGCCGGCGTTGATTTCGGCAATATGTGCTCGATGACAATCGGGCAAGATGGGAGTGAACAGGGACATGAGATTATCAGAGTGCTCAAGTTTCTCTACACTCTGGCTCCGGAATACACCGAGGATCTCGGAGTGAAGTTCCGCACCTACTTCGCGGCCATGCAGAACCGCGTGCTCTATCTATACTACGATCGTTCCGGCAACGCCTACAAGTCCGTGGGCGAGGATCAGGTCTCCAAGTTCAAGCGTGCCGTAGAGTGGGACGGTGGCAACAGGACCGGATGGACGGTGCACCTGATGTCCATACGACAAGGCAACATCGGCCAACCGGAGGAGTATGCCTTCATGCAGGAGCTGATGTCGGAGCGCAACCCGCGCCTGCCCTGGCTTCGCATTGACGCCTATGCCGCAAAGAACCTGAAGATGTCGCTCGAACTTGCGCACACCAAGGTGAAGTCCGGAGTTGTGTTTAAGGACAAATCGAGCGAGCGCCTGCCTGTGGCCGAACTGCCTACCCGTTCCACCAACCCGTCGGATTCGTTCAAGTATCTGCTTATGACAAGGGAGAGGCGCAAGCTCGCCTCGATGCGCTCTTCCGCCGCGAAATCCAACCTTGACCCTCAATTCAAGTAGCCCGGCGCGGGGTCAGCGCGTCATATATCACCTTTTTACTCGTTTGCGACCGCAAACGAAAATGAGCGCGGCCGGGCTTTTTTGTCCGCGAAAAAAGCATTTTCTCCGGAACGGACGTGGCAAGGCATTGACATATACATATATACCTTAAAAATATTACCGAAATCTTGTAATTTTTCGGATGTACGGAATATGAGACTGTCCGTTTCGATGGCGTATGTGGGCAATCTGCGCACCGGCCGCGGCCTCTCATTTCGTGTCCTTTGACGAACGGGCGCGAGGGAGTAGTTTTGCACCATGGATGTTTATGAAGCGATAGACAAAATGAGACGGCTCTCTTCCGAGGGAAAGACTTTTAGCTTCTCGTTCATGTCCTGCAACCTTTCGGCAGGAACGAGCGAGGGCGTTGTCTATGTTCCGCATGCTCGGCTCCGCAAAAGAGAATGTAGGGAGCATCATCTTCACGCGGATATGGTCGAGGCATACATCAATCTCGACACGATGGAAAACCGCCGCTTCTACCAGCCGCTTCTGATGACCTTCAACGGAGAAAAAGTTACATTGAGATGAAGAATACGGTTAAGAAGATTTCGGACCATTCCTATGCGCTGCACCTTGAGGACGGGCGGTGCTTCACCCTCTCGAACAGAAGGGACAGTAGCCTCGACTCGCTGTTCTGGCAGGCGCAGGACCGCAACTGGGAGTATCTCCCGCACACGATTCAAGGCTATAGGGTGATACCCTACGGCATCGATAACCAGCTGCCTACGCGCCTGCGCGACATCCTCGACTCGAACAACCTCGGTCCCGGCATACTCGAACGCCAGATGGGACTCCTGTTCGGTCAAGGGCTCTATCTTTCACAGCTTTCCTTCGAGGGCGGCAAGATTGAGCGGCAGTGGAAGGAAGATAGGGAAATCATGGACTGGCTGGAAAGTTGGGACTATGTCTCCTACATCAAGGGCTGCATGACAGACTATCTGCACCTGAAGGGATTCTTCGATGCGAAGTATCTCGAACGCGGTCATCGCATCGGGCGCAATCCGAGGATTTCCTGCCTTGAGCACATCCCTGCGAAGAACGCCCGTCTCGAATGGACGGACAGCCGGGACATCAGAGATGTGCGCCACATCATCGTCGGAGATTTCGAGAATGCTTGTGTGAGGACTGGGGTGCGGGTATATCCCGTTTATGACAGGCGTAATCCAGGGAAATATGGCGCTTCGGCATCATATAACCATACATATTCATTCGCACGCGACTTCTACTCTGTGCCACAGTATTGGGGAGCGCTCCGCTGGATTGTCAGAGGTTCGGAGATTCCGACAATCTTTAAGTATGTGACGGACAACGGGATAAATCTTGCGTACCACATCCACGCCCCTAACGAGTATTGGGACACCAAACGCGACACTCTGAAGAACATTCATCCGGACTGGGATGACGCACGGGTGGAGAAGGAAATCAGCCGGCTCACTTCGGAGCTCCTGACGCAGCTCACGGAGGTGCTTTCGGGCAAGGAGAACGCCGGAAAGTTTTTCTACACGGTGGATATTCCGTCTGAGAACGGCAGCGGGGCTGTGTCGTGGAAGATTGAGGCGATTGACCAGAAGATAAAGGATTTTGTGGATTCGCAGCTCAAGATTTCAGAAGCTTCCGCATCGGCCATCACCTCCGGAATGGGACTGCATCCGTCTTTGAGTAACGTGATGGTGAACGGCAAGCTGGCTTCGGGTTCTGAGTTGCTGTATGCCTTCAAACTCTATCTTCTTTCAGACACGGAGATAGCCTCAAATTGCATTCTTGAACCGATAAACCAGGCCATCGCCTTCAATTTTCCGGGACGTAACCTCAAGCTGGCTTTCTATCACCAGACGATTCAGGCGGAAGAGGCGGTTCCGACTGACAAACGAGTTAAAAATCAATAGTTATGCTGTTTGACAAAGTACAGAATGGTTCAGAAGAACTGAACTCCCTGACGGGTCAGTGGTTCGCATCCACGCCCTTCTACCTCATACGCACCGAGATTGATTTCGCCGCGCAGGAACTCGGCTCTGTTGTCGGCTCAGAGGTGGTTGAAGCCGCTGAAAAGGCCTATCTTGGCGGCACAGACCCCGATTTTGTGGATGCGGTGCGGCTTCCGGTGGCTTTTCGTGCGATTGCACGCTATGCGCAGCTTTCGGGTGTGAGCCACGAGGGGACGGGGCGAAAGGTGAAGATGGATGACAATGAGAAGATGCCGTTCGAGTGGATGATTGACCGGGATGACAGGGCTATGCTTGACCGCTACTACAGGGCTCTTGACTCTCTTTTCCGCTTTCTGGAGAAAAAGCAGACGGCAAGTTGGCTAAGTTCACCGGTGCGCGACCTTGTCGGGCGCTGCATTGTCAGAAACCTCAATGAATTCGAGAGATTCTACCCTGTGGACGGCAGCCAATATGCCTGGCATCTGTTCGTTCCCCTGATTGTCGATGCCCAAGAAAATGTGGTGGAACCATTCGTAGGTGCGGAGATTTGGGAGCGTATTCTTTCGGCAGACGGTTCAGACGATGCCACGGCTCTGCGGCTTCGCTCGCGCGCTGCGCTTCTTGCTGTGCTAATTGCGCTCGTAACTGCGGCACGCCGGTGGTCTCTCGACATTCTTCCGCTTTCGGTAGCACGGCGTTTCAGCCCGTCGTATCAGGGCAACCGCGAAAGCAGAGCGGCCGAAACACGGGAAATCGACTGGTTCATCGAGAAGACGACCGCTCAGATTGCGCAGGTGAAAGACGACCTGAAGAAGCTTGCAGGAACGGCCGGCGAAGCCTGCCTGCTACCCGAGAACGACCCTACGAACAAATTTGCAACAGTGGTATGACGGAGATTGGGATATATGAGACCGGGGAACGAGTTTCGTTACCCTCGTCATGGGATGAGATGACTCCAGAACAGGTGCAGTTTGTGTTTCGGACTTATGGCGAGTGCATCCTGCGCGGCGGTTCTCCGCTGGAGTTCAATGTCAGAGTGCTCTGTCATCTTCTGGGGCTGCGCTTTTCACTGAGGACGGCGCTTGTGGAGAGCCTTGCGGGCGATGAGACGACACGGCTTGACGAAAATCTTGCTATGCTTTGTGACAGATGTTTAGGATTCCTTCTCGATGTGGAGCCGGAGACGCTTCAGTGCAGGCTGACCTTCGACTCCGTGACAAACTCGCTGCCTATGGTGAAGAGCGGACGTTTCCGGCTCTATGGCCCGGCTGATTTGCTACAGGACCTCACTTTCGGGGAGTTCAGGCATGCTGCCGTGGCGATGAATGCCTTTCTGCATTCCGGCAGGGTGGCCGACCTTGACGAGTGCATTGTCTTTCTCTACAGACGGCGGTGCTCGCAGCCGAATAGGGCCGGCCGGCGCGTAATCGCGGTAGATTCCTCGAACATCGAGAGGGAAACAATACTTGTGGCGCGGATTGAACCATGGCAGAAAAACCTCATATTACTCTGGTTCGCATCCTGCCTCAAGTTTCTTCAGACGCAGGACATAGTCATCAACGGCGAGACGGTGGAACTCGGCCGTCTGTTTGCTGGCGACGGAGACGAGAAAGGAGGATACCGTTTCGGGTGGAACGACCTTGTGGTGCAGATTGCCAAGGACCAGACGATAGGCAACATCGAGCGCGTGGATGAAGAACCGCTATTCTCCATTCTCGGCATAATGTGGCACAATTTCAAGGAACAGAAACGATATGAAGCGATTTCAAAGACTCATTAGCCTCACAGAATACATCGAGGGATTTTCCCTTCCTGGCATCAGCCCCATCGTGACGACAGCGCAGGCGGACGCGACCTCGAAGCTCCAGCATCTTTCGGGCGTTCAGGTGCTTGCGGCGCGCCCGGAATGCCGTCAGCAGGGCGACTCGGATTCCTACAGCTCCGTGCTCTCGACAGCGTTCTTCGTCGTTGCCAAGGGGCTCGGCCCGGCAGGCACTCCGGAGCGCGAGCGAAAGCAGTACGGTGAACTTCTCGACATTGCCTCACAGATTGTCGAGCGGGTGGCCGCCGATTCCACCTCCGGCAACTGCGGACTTTTGTCCGGAATGTCGCTCGCGGCTGTCGAGATTGTCCCGGAAGCGTCGATTTTCGGAGGCTGGCTCGGTTATAGCGTTGAACTCACATTCGAGTAGAAACTATGTCGGTGAAGGCACGTTTCATACGCAATATCCTGGAAGAAGAGGGAGAATCGATGCTCCGCCGTCAGGGCACCGCCATCCTCTCCAAGCTTGAAACGCGCAGCGGAACCTTGGAGAAGTCCCGCTCGGTCTCAGTCTCTTCCGGTTCCGACTCGTTTGACGGCAAGATGACATTCCAGCACGTCGCCTACGAGCGCTTCCTCGACCTCCGCCGTCTCCGCTACGGCTCCAAGGTGGTTTCCCGTCGCCGCAGAATCCACAACCGCTATGTCTTCGGAGCCTACTCCCGCATCGCCGAACGCCTGATGTACGAATTCACCGACGAAGTCGCTGCTGCCATCAGAGAACAACTTCAGAGCGAGCGGGTGTGATTTTTGAGGTGTAAATTCAAAATGATTTGGCTATGTCTCTTAACGATATGTATTTCGGTCTGTTGGATGGTGGCGGTGGCTGTCTTCGCGTATTAGGAATAATCGCTGCTATGATAGTTTTGATCATAGTTTTTGCTTATATGGATATTGTCGGATTTATTTCCATCGGAATCGCTGTTGTTATATTTATTCCGATTATGATTCTTCTTGACAAACGGAAGAAAAAGAGAGAAAAAGAACCTTGGAATCATGACATTTAGTGTCCTTTCATAGCTGCCTGTGGGCAGCGTAGTTAAAGGAGTGATTCCGGGTCGGTGGTTTGTAAAATAGTTTATACCTTGCAGAAAATTGACACAAATGTTTTGGTTTATATTATTTCTGATAATATTTTTCGCTGCGGAGTTCCCGATGCTGTTTGTCGGTGCTCTGGAAGTGCTATATTGGGCAATTATCTTCTTTGGCAGCGGCTTCGTCCCAATAATAATTGTTCTTATTATCCTTCCGGAACTATACAAACTTTTCTTTCGTTGGGAAAAATACTATGGAAATGAAACCTATGACAGAGGAGGCAGGAACGCATTGCGCATAGTGCTTTCGTTGGCATTGATGCTCGGGATAGCCTTGACGGCAGTTTTATGGAGCAAATTTCCTGAAATGGCGGAACATCTGTTCTGATAACCCTCTCTCTTTGTTGTCCTTTTATAGCTGCTTTATGGCAGCTATTTTTGTATCATAAAGTTATGATACAATGGCAAAGACAGTCAGAGACGAACAACTTATTCTCAATGTTCTGGTGAACGGAGATGAGGCAAAGAAGCGTATCCTTGATTTGGAGAAGTCGATTACAACCAGCAGGGAAACTCTCAAAAGCCTGAGGGATGAACAGTCAAAATTCGTGAAGGGGAGCGGTGACTGGAAACGTCTGAAGGCAGAAATCGACAATGTCAAAGGCAGTATAAAGTCTCAGCGGGATGAACTGGCAAAGGCAAGAATGGAACAATCTCTAATGAATGCGTCTGTCACTGACCTGCAAAAAAGAATCCGTCTTCTTCGTGATGTTCTAAATAAAACGGCTCCCAACACTAGGGAATGGCAAGTCTATAATGATGAATTGTTGGCATCAAGAAACAGATTGGCACAATTGGAGGCTCAGTCTAAAGCGATGCACGGGACTATTTGCGGTTTGGCTGAAGCCGCTCAGAAATATTGGGGACCCGTACTTGCGGGATGGCGACTTTTACAGCGTTTCAGCGGACAGATTGAGCAGGCGAAACAGTCGTGGATGCAATATGACGAGGCGCTTGTTGATGCGATGAAGACAACTGGGCTGAGCCGTGACGAAATCGAGGAACTGAGTGCGGAACTCAAGAAATTCGACACGCGAACCGCCCAGAATGAACTGTTGTCATTGGCTCGCGTCGGTGGAAAGTTGGGAATCTCAGGCAAGGAAGACTTGCTGGAGTTCGTTTCGGCGGCCGACAAAATCAATGTGGCGTTGAAAGAAGACCTCGGAGGAGATGCGGAGGCAGCCATTGGTCAGATTGGAAAACTCGTCGATATATTCCAGCTGAAGGGACAGATGGGTCTTGAGAGGGCGATGCTGTCCGTAGGCTCCGCAATCAATGAGCTCGGAGCGGCTTCCACCGCCAATGAGGGCTACATCGTGAACTTTACCAACCGTCTTGCCGGTATCGCCCCCAATGCGAGCATATCCATAGACAAAATCCTCGGTCTTGCATCCACCCTTGACGCGAACGCACAGGCAGCCGAAACTGCGGCGACTGCAATCGGGCAAACCATCACGGCAATGTTCAAGAAGACTGAAACATTCGCCCAGATTGCGAGTATGCCTTTTGAAGAGTTCCGCAATCTTCTCGAAACAGATGTGAATGCCGCCCTCATAAAAGTGCTTGAGGGAATGAAGGGCGACCAGGGGCTGTTCGACATCGTGGATGCGATGGGCGAAATGCACCTGAACGGACAGAGGGCTACGACAGTTCTTGGTGCGCTGGCAAACAATGTGGAGATGTTGAAAGAGCAGCAGAGCCTTGCGAATGAAGCCTTTATGGAGGGCACGTCGCTGACCAATGAGTTCAACACCAAGAATGAATCCGCGACAGCTGTGCTGGAAAAGACAAAAAAGGCTCTTGAAGAACAATGGGTCGAACTTGGACAGAAACTGACTCCTGCGCTCAATGCGGCAACCACGGCGACAACCGGTATTGTATCTATCGTCAATCAAGCGATAGCGATAGGAATTAAATATAAGGCTGTAATTATAGCTATCACGGCGGCATACGCGGCAATGAATCTTGCATCGGCGGCAAAGATAGTTTACGACAAACTTCGTCATTTCTATAGTGCACAGAATCGCGCCGACCTTCTGATGGAGGCGAGTCTATTGCAAGGCTGCACCAAGGCAACAATGCTTCAATGCGCAGCTCAAAATTTCCTTGCCGGCAATGTAATAGGTGCTGCTAAAGCGTTCAAGGCATTGGGAAAAGCGATGCTTGCAAATCCACTTGGCCTTATCGCGGCGGCATTTGGAGCACTTGCGGGTGGAATCGGAACACTTGTCTCCAGATTCCGCGAAGCTACCAAGGAACTTAGGGAACTCAACAAACGGACAGTTGACACGACATCCTCATTCGTCAAGGCGCAGGCGGAAATAGACAAGGAGCGCAAATCGCTCGAAGAACTGAAGGATGCGGCGACATCGGCGGCCGAGGGTAGTGACGAACGCAAGAGGGCAATCGACAAAATCAACGAACTCTACGGTGACTACCTCCCAAACCTCCTCACAGAGAAAACCTCCAACGAAGAACTTGAGACGGCGCTGAAGAACGTCAATACCCAATTGGAGCAGAAAATCAAGCTTCAGGCTCGTGAAAATGCCGAGATGGACATCCAACAGCACAAGATGGATACTATTAAGGCGGTAGTGGATGCCCTTGCAAAGGATTACGAAAAAAAGTTTGGGAAAAAAATACCAACAGCTGTAATGCAGAATCTTGCATCAAAAGCGTCTTCGGCTTATGATAGCGGTTCTACGGTTGGTCTGCAAAAATCGATAGAAGACCTATATGGGAGGGATTTTCAGTGGGGAAGCCAGAACTCTCGCCCAGGTTTTGATTTCCAAGCTTGGAACATACTGGCGATACGAGATGAGTTTCAGACCGCCATTGACAAAGGGAATGAACTCCGCGCCACAGTAAACGGTTTGTTCGGAGAATTGGGCAATGGACCCTCCGGCAATACGGCTCCACTCGGAACGCTGACTGGCGGCTCGACCGAGAACTCCGGAGACGGAACAGGCGGGAAAGGCAGTTCTGGAAGTTCCCCAGTCGAGACGGCGGCCGAGAAGAGTGCTCTTGCCCTTCAGAAAGGTCTTGAACAGGTTTTTCAGGAGATTAACGAGGATTCCGAGAAGTTGTTTCAGGAAACCTTGAAAAGGATTGAGCAGGATGCGGAGATGAAAACGCAGCTCGTCATCGACAACGAGAAAGACCTGACTCAGAAAGCCATTATGGAAGAGGACCTGCGCTACGAGAAGGAACGCGCCAAGGCAGGAGACAATGCTGAATTGCTTGAACTTGCCGAGACTAAACATCAGAACAACCTCGACAAAACCAGGCTCGACGCGTTCAACCGCGAGGTAAAACGTCTTGAGGACGAGCACAAGCTCAGACGCACTCAGATGGAGAACTCGCAGGCAGCGGAACTTCTCGCGTTCAAAGGCACAGAGGAGGAAAAGGCGGCGCTGAAGAGGAAACACACGCAGGAACTTGCGGAGTTTGACGTCAAGTATCTTCAGGACTTGGAGGAAAAGCTCCAGGAGATCGTCGATGCAAAGACGCTGGAGGGAATGTCTGTTGGCTTTGACGAGAAGCAATATCGGGAAATAATGCAGCAACTTGCCGACATCATCAAGCGCAAGAATGCTGCGGCAGGTGAGGCGGAAGAAGCCTCGCAGGACCCGAATGAAGGTCACTCCATTAAGGAAGGGACAGGCAAGGGGTCTATCCTTGGTGTGGCCATCGATGAATGGCAGGTTCTGATAGAGCTCATCAAGGAGGGAAAACTCAGTGCTGAAGATTTCCAGAATGTGGTTACAGGCATCGGCAGTGCGGCCGAATATGCTTTCAGCACCGCTTCAAAGTTTATGGACCTGACAAAGAAAAAAGAGGACGCTCAGCTCAAGGACTATAAAAAGAATCAGGACAACCGCAAAAAATCCCTTGAAAAAAGCCTGAACGCAAGTCTCATCACGGAGTCCCAGTACAACGCTCAGGTGGAACAGATGGATGCGGAGTACGACGCCTACCAGGAGGAACTCGCTCTCAAGCAGGCAAAGCGCGACAAAGCCCTGAACCTAACTCAGGCGATAATAAACACCGCGCTGAGCGTGACTTCAACCATTGCGCAGCTCGGAGCAACTCCTTGGGGAATTGCCGCAGCTGCAATCGCTGCCGCAATGGGAGCCGCCGAAATCGCCATCATCGCCTCGCAGCCCGTGACATCCGGAGCGGAAGAGGGTGGCTATATCGGTGTCAAGCGCAGGCAGGACGGCAAATCATTCAATGCCAGGCTCAATCCTGATGCACGGGGATTTGTCTCCTCACCGACCGTCATAGTGGGCGAAAACGGCTCCGAATATGTAATTCCGCACGAGGCTCTTGAAAACCCGACCCTTCTCCCGATCATCTCCACCATGGAAACCGCCCGTCGCAACGGCAAACTCCGCAGCTTGAACTTCAACGCGGTCTATCCGGCCACAGCGATGCCAGGGCGTGTTTCCGGCGGATTCATCGACGACGGAAACTCAAGGATTGTGACGACTTCTTCCGATGGCCACGAAGACACGGCAACCGACGCGGCTCTCACAAAAGCCATCGAGAGGCTGACAAGAAAACTCGACGAACCGATAACCGCCACGGTCTCGATGCTCGGCAAGGGCGGAATTAAAGAAACCGAGGACAAGTACAACAAACTTAAAAGAAGAGGACAGTTAGGATGATAAAGATTATCACAGAAGATGGAATATCGCTCGACCTTGCTCCGGACGCCGAATTCGCGATTGAATATAACAACCCGATGTTCGAGGACGACCGCATCCCCGTCCCATTCTCGACATCCATAGCACTGCTGCCATCGGCGACCAACTGCAAGGTTTTCCAATATCTCCCCGCGCTGAAACTGGAGCCTGCGGTCAAGAAACTCGCCGCCTCCCTCGTGCTCAACGGCATCCCTTTCCTCTCCGGCATACTCATCTACGAAGGCATCGAGGAAGGTAATCTTAACTACACCTTCGCAGGGCGTGATTTGGAGGACGAGTGGGGCAAGAAGATATATGAACTGAGAATGTCCGGCTCGTATGGAGTAGACAGCAATCAGTTTTGCTGGCCACTTCTTGTGAATAAGGATGAAACGGGCTATTTTGTCAAAGACTGCGATAATCTCGATAAGAGTGATACCTACAACAACCAGAGGCAGTATGTGGAAAGTAATGTGAAGTATCATAATTTTCCGTTTGGCGACAATCCCAGACGCACTCCCGCCATATATGCCTCGGCAATAACTGATAGAGTGGAATTGGACTCCGATGAAGATATAAAGGAACTCTATCAGCATATCGCTGTGCTCGGAAACGGAAGCGGGCGTGCCGGAACATATATAGTTGGTCATCACAAGTTCACTACGTTTGCCGGTTATCTTCCCGATATTACCATAGTTGAATTTGTTCAAGGAATATGTAGGATGTTTTGTGCTGCCGTATTTGAGGACGGCGGACGCATCATTATGAAATCCGTCTATTCCATTCTTGGTTCGAATGCGGGTGAAGATTGGAGCAGCAAGGTGTCGGACAACTTTTCATCCGGCATCGAGGAGTGTTGCGGTTATAAGTTTGGTTATGAAAACTCAGGCGAAGACAGCGTGAACTGCGATTCTTCCTCAATCGACCTTTTCAAGCAGAGTAAAACGCCACTGTTTGTCACATTTTGGATTGCAGAACAACCAGCCACGCTCGGACTCCTTCCATATAAAATCAAGTCTACCGGCGATATTGTGTCTGTTTGTACGTGGGGCGTGAATTACGATATTGGCGGTTCGTCAGGGAAGGCGGCCGTTGCAGCTGCCGACATCGTTTTTCAGAACAATATCGCGAAGGAGAATGTAGTCTCTGATGCCGACACTGTCGACAACTCTTGTCCGTTCAACCTTGTGAAGTCCGTTCCTTCCATTCTTACAAGGCCAAAGAGTCAAGGGGTGTTACTCCAGCGGTGTTCCATGGCTGCGATTACGGAGCCGATAAATGAAGAGGCGGAACGAAGAGCCGATGTTTATGTCGGACTCGTTGTCAATGGTCAGATGACAGACAGCGGACATGCGCTTTCTTCAAGGACAATGGATGTGCCGATAACCGGATATTCGGAAGATGACGATATATGTCTCACGTTGTCTTCCGGCGAGAGGGCGTCTCTTCGTCCGGATTGGCTCTATGAACATTTTCATGAGCGTTACGCGCAATGGCTCGCCACCGACCGGCAGGTCATCACCTGTGACGTTAACCTGAATGAATTCGACCTTTTGAGCTTCCGGATGTACAACAAAGTTCGGCTGCACGGTCGCGATTTCTTTGTAAAGAAGCTCTCGGTGACACTCCGTGCCGGCTCCGAGGCATTGGAATGCAGCGCTGATTTTATCTCGGCATAGTGTCCTTTTTTGCCCTCAAACAAGTAAGTAGTTTTGCAATATGACAATAGACACATCATATCAAGATCAGTTCCCGTTCCTCTTTGCCGGGAATGCGGGGACGATTAAAATCACAGCATCTGCGAATGAACGCGTCCCGATTGAGCTTAGTTATGTCTCGGTTAAGGGGTTATCCTCGCCTGTTATCCTCTATCAGGCCACATTTGCGCTGACAGCAGGTATGAACGGACGGATTGAACTGAATTTCAAAGAGATTTTGTTGTCAATGTCATCAATTCTGTCAGGATTTAAAAACAAGTTCCTTGGAGAATTTATATTTGGAGTGACCGAAAGAGAACAAATATGGATTAAGTTTGGTGAAGGTTCAGACGCGGTAACTCACAAGTATCGTGTTTTTGCGGGACAGTTGGGAGACGAGGAGTGTCAGCGCGTGTATGATGGTCGCAAGTTTATCACAGTTCGTTCACAAATTGGAGTATCAAAGCCTATGGGGACGGATTATGTGCCGATTGTGACAGGAGAGAATCCCCATTTGTTCTTTGTCTTTTATTTCGACATCATTCCTCCGGTAAAGTATCAATATCCCGACTCTTTAGGCAAGGGACTCAATTCGGTGGATATGGCATACCCGTCCATACGGAAATTCGCCGATGATGCCGGATACTCCGAATACGCACTCAAAGCCTACGACGTCTGGGCAGAGACTTCTCTGAAGGATGATAATGGGGATATAACATCAGTCGTAAAATCGGAAGTCTTAAGATTCATAGTTTCAGACAGTAAGGTCTCGATATTTGAGTTTCTCGGCAGTGTGGGACTAATGGAAACAATCTACGCCACAGGAAACAGAAAAACAGAGCTCACCACAGAGCCGACATCTTTCACAAACGGAGGCATCGAGTGTGAGCTTACCAATGACAGCCACCTCATCCACGAGACTTTCACCGGATGGCTGGAAAGCAAGGAGGAGGTCAGGTTCTGGCAGGAGTTCTTCTCATCGGCAAGACGCTATGCGGTCATTGACGGCGTCTCGCGGAGAATCGTCATTGACGAAGTGGATTCCGAAGGCACAGAAGGAGAACTCAACGCATTCTCATTCAAGTGGCACTATGCCGACAAACACGATGACCCATCGATGGTTCCCATAAGGAAAGAATTAAAACAATACAAGATATGAAATATCAGCATTACAAAAGTGACTTCTCGTCCGTACACCAGTTCTTCAGGCAGGACGGTGACACGAAGAATCAAGTAGCGGTTCCGGGACACGTTCGGCTTAGGTTTTTCACGGAGGAAAGGCTCAATGTATTTGTTGCCGAACGCGATGGAGACCAGATGACCGGCTGCTCCCTCTCCGAGGACGGGATGACTCTCACGGCGTCGGTCCCGCTGTCGAGAATCTGTCTCGGCAAAGGAGAGCTCTTCTGTGAGATTGCGGAGATTACCCCCGACCAGGATTTCCCGGAGCAGGAACGCATCGAAGTGACGCCTATACGACTTGGCGTAACGCTCTGGCCCGGTAAGTCAGATGATTCACTCGATGTGTCTGTGGGCACGGTGCTCGGCGTTATCTGCCCCGGCGCCATCCGTTACGACATCGCCCAGAGCCTTACGGATGCTCAGAAGGCGCAGGCCTGCGCCAACATAGGAGCCCTGCGCACCATCCCTGACGCGTCAGTATCCACGAGAAAAATTGCAAACGGTGCTGTAATTGAGGAGAAAATAGCCGATGGCGCTGTGACGAAACAGAAGCTTGCTAATAACATAGCCGGCATCGTTGACAGCGTCGCCAAAGGCACGGCCGATTATAGCTTACAGCAGAACTCCTGCCAGGTGATAAGCAGAAACTCGATTGCAACAGGCAACGGAACCATTGCCGGCACAAAGGGCGTCAGATGGAAGGCGATAAATTTCACAACAAAGACAATAACTCTCGAAAAGGCTCTGACAGCAACCATAGGGGCGGGTGCATTACTTTCCATAATCAACGACAAGCATTATGACAAATGTTCTGAGGTCGCAGAAACTGCTGCCATAGGAGCAACGACAATAAAGGTAAAATCTCTCCCATTCACATCGATAGCGGAAGATACAGGTGATGACGCAAAAACCATAATGGTTTATTCTAATCCTGCCGTGGGTGATATGGATCTAGGGGACGGTGCTCATTCCGAAGGCGTCAATACGAAAGCGACACAGAGAGGTTCCCATGCGGAAGGAAGGGATACCTACGCTGCTGGACAATATTCCCATGCCGAAGGCAGAGAAACAGAAGCATTTTATGCATCCCACGCGGAGGGTAGAGGTTCAAAGGCAACAGGAGATGTATCTCACGCAGAAGGGCTGGGCACTTATGCAATCGGCGACCATACTCATGCCGAGGGCCAGAATACCCACGCGGTAGGGCTGAATGCCCATGCAGAGGGTTTGCGCGGATGGGCGAACGGACAGCACTCCCACGCGGAAGGTGTTGATACGGTGACGAGCAACACGGCAGAACACGCCGAGGGCAAGTTCAATAAGTCGAACAAGGCAGATGGTTCATTCGGCAGTGCAGACAACACCCTTCACTCAATAGGTGTCGGCACATCCGCTTCGGACAGGAAGAACGCATTTGAAGTGATGCAGAACGGCGACGCCTACCTTCTCGGAGTCGGTGGTTACGACGGAAAGAACCCTGCCGCCAGCAAAGCGGTGCAACAGGTCATCGGAGCTCTCCTTGACACATTCAAGCCGGTTCAAGTCAACGACAACAAGTCAGGAGCGACCGATGCAACTCAGCTTGCTGAACTAAAGGCATACGCGGCAAAACTTGCGGCGTATGGCGTTGACACTACAAATGGCTACGAGATTCCGATACTCTACAACAGCGGTTCCAAGGGCTTCATCGGATACAATCCAAACGCGGCATCGTCCTTCAACGGCTATGCGGTCACTCCCGAGGGTAACCTCTACACTCTGACGATGAACGCCACCACTGGTGCCCTGTCCAAGAAGATACTCGCGACAACGACCGTCACCGATGCCTTGAGCACCAACAAGCAACCGAAGACAGATGCAGCACTCAAGACGACGAGCAAGACCGTCACGGGCGCAATCAACGAGGTGAACGACAAAACAGCGTACGTGGCGTTCACCGATGTCACGAAGCTCTCGACTAACCTCGGCAAGCGTCTCATCTACAAGGGTGGGAACGTGACACTCTCCTCACCGATTACAATCAACTCGAACATATATGAGATTGATTTCAACGGCGCGACCATAACCATCGGAGCGCTTGCAAGGACAGGGATTACGGCGATAAAGGGACATAGCCACTGCATTATCAAGAATCTTGTAATTGAAGGCATCTGGACCACGAACGCGGATGCTGTGAGCAATGTTCTTGAAACATTTGCCGGTGTGGAGAATGTAAATATTGATGTTCATTTTTCGGGAAGCAAGTACGGCAGAGGATTCTTCAACTGTCAGAGACTTATCAACTGCAAGGCGGAGATTACAAGTAATCATTCAGAGGCCCAGACCCGAGGGTTCAGTTACTGCGAATATCTCTATATGTGCCGGATTGGAGAAGGCAGTGTTGGTGAGGGATTCTTCCATTGCACAAACATGATTTCATGTGACGCGTTAGCAGTTGTCAATGCTTCTGGTACAGGCATAACAATGGGTTGCTTTAGGAAAGAACTTGTAGAGTGCTCTAACTATACGAACTTTCGCCGACGTACCAATGAGTACATATCAGATAAGGAAGTTACCTATGGTTTCTTCTCAGACACCGATAGCCTCTCAGTAAATGGCTATAGCCTTACTCCTTTTGCAAATACTATTGCGGCTAAGAATGAGGATGATACAAAAGCACTCGTCCATCCGGCAGGAGGAACGGGCGTGGCTGAAGTTCCGCTCAGCATCGAGGCTTCCGGAAACTCCATCGCGCGACGCCTACCTGACGGACGGCTTAGGGCGGCCGCAGCCACGGCACCTGATGATGTGGTCATTATGAGCCAGCTCAACGTCCTCGTCTTGCAGGTTTCCGCACTTAGACAGACTGTTTCCGCGCTTCAGACCGAAGTAAACGCTCTAAAGGGATAATGTTATGGACTGGACAAACATAATAATGACGCTCATAACGAGCGGGGCGTTCACTACAATCTACCTCCTTGGTGACAAGAAGACATCCGCCGTGCTCGACAACGTCAGCAAGAGCATCGACCAATGGCAGGAACTCGTGAAGGAGGTGAAACAGGAACTTCTGGAACAGCGCGAGGAGTTCAGAAACTCGAAGGTTGAGTATGACGCGCGTCTCGTGACCAAGGACAACAAAATTGACTCGCTCTACAAGGAAATCGCTGTCCTGCGTGACCGCAACGACAAACTCAGTTCCAACGTGGCGAGGCTTACCATCGTTCGCTGCTGGAAAGTCGGCTGCGGCAACCGCCAGCCTCCGATGGGCACCAAGGTCTCCGTCACCGAAGACGTAACGAACATTGTCGAACAGGTGAAGATTGAATAGAGTCTGATTTGCCAGATTCTTACAGCTCTTTGACATACTGGAATTGCCGAATATTATTTACCTTTGCAGGGTCAAAATATAACGGCTATGGAAGAAAAATCAATTCAGCTTTTTGAAAATAAGCAGATACGAACCAAATGGGACGAGGAAACAGAGAAATGGTATTTTTCAGTCATTGACATCATTGATGTTTTGACGGAGAGCGTGGATGCAAAACGCTACTGGAGTGTGCTGAAAGTCAGATTGAAAAAGGAGGGTGCTGAACCTACTACAATTTGTAGTACCTTGAAAATGCCGGCTTCTGACGGCAAGATGCGACTCACTGATGTTGCTGACCAGGAACAGATGTTTCGTCTCATCCAATCCATCCCATCACCGAAGGCGGAGCCTATCAAGCAGTGGATTGCACGGGTCGCTTCGGAACGCATTGATGAAATTCAGGACCCGGAAATGGCCATTGAACGAGGTTATGAATACTATCGCAGAAAAGGCTACAGCGAAGAATGGATTAAACAGCGACAGCAGGGTATCAGCACTCGTAAAGGGCTTACAGACGAGTGGCAAAGATGTGGCGTGAAGGACAGACAGTATGCAACCCTCACGGACATTCTGACAAAAGAATGGTCAGGATTTACCACAAGGGAATACAAGGCTTACAAAGGCTTGAAGAAAGAAAACCTGCGCGACCACATGACTAATCTGGAGACAGCGGTAAACACTCTGGCAGAAGCGGTCACGACAGAACTCTCTAAAAAGAACAATCCGAAGACCTTTGACGAGAGCCGGAGGGTCGCGCAGGTTGGAGGCAGTGTCGCAAAGAAAACCCGCATTGACATCGAGCGACGGTTGGGGAAAAGCATAGTGTCAAACGCTAATGCAAAACAACTGCAACATAAGGACGACGAAACGAAAGAAATTCCATAATCTTATATTTTGACACAAACTTTATGGACACGGCAATTCCGGTATTTCGGGGTTGCCGTTTTTTGTATGACAAATAAATTGAAACAGATATGGGAACAATCAGCAAAAATTTTGACTACAAAGAATTTGAAAAAACGGATGTACCTGGAATGCAGGTGCGGAACACAATCACTTCGACGGAGGTCCGCGACAGCATCAAGGCACTCGTTGATGAAGTCCTTCAGCCGCTCCGTGATGCCTGGGGCGAACCGCTCGCAATCAACAGCGGCTACAGGTGTCAGGAAGTAAACAAAGCAGTCGGAGGCGTCCCAACCTCTCAACACACCAAGGGCGAGGCCGCAGACGTGTGTCCGTTCGGAAGAAATGGCCACGGAGACATTGGGGTCGTGAGGCAACTCGCGCAGAAAGCCGTCGAACTGGATCTGCCCTTCGATCAGATGATACTCTATCCCTCGTTCGTCCATTTCAGCCACAGGCTCAAAGGCGAACAGCGCAGGCAGATTCTTTACAACAAAAGATATGCGGGGAAGAAATTGTAGAATCCGTTTTCCATAAATCTCACTATGAAAAGAATCTTCAGGCATTTTCTCATCCTCATCGCGATCATGGTCGTATCTTGCAGCCCGCGCATCGTCACAGTCGCTGTTCACGACACAACCACCGTCACTCGCACCCTGACCGTCCGCGACACCATAATCTCCGCGCCACTCCCGGTCGAGTCTGTCATCATCTCCACGCCCGACACGACATCCACAGTCGAGACTTCTCTTGCCACATCCACCGCCACAATCACCTGCGGCCACCTTCGCCACAGCATCGAGAACAAACGCGCCGCCCTTTCCGTCCCGGCAAAAATCCCCGAAAAACAGGAAGTCATCCGAGTCACCAGGGAAATCCCCGTCCCCATCGAGGTGCCCAAGCCTTACATCCCGAAATGGGTCTGGTGGATCACAGGATGGGCAATCCTCGTCACCCTCCTCCTTGCCGCCTCCGTCTGGCTGCGGTTTAGAGTGTAGTGTTTCAATTATCCCGCGCCTCGGAGAAATGTTCTCATAACCATTGACTTATATTGTTAACAATAATTACAAAAAAGACGAAAATAGTTGTCGAAAAATTTTGCAAATAATCCAAAGATTATTAACTTTGTATTGTCATTAAAAATCAAGAAAATGAAAAAGAAAACAAAAGAACGCAGGGATACAGAACAGGAACTGCTCTATTACCTTCAAATTTACAACGAGTTGAAAGGTCGCAATGAAGTGGAAAGAGTTCTGAGTTGTTTGGGAGATGAGATTGATAAACTTGTTGAAAAGTTAAAGTTTATGTAAAAATCCCCCGCTGAAAGGCGGGGTTAAAAACTTGATGATATGATTACGAAAGAACAGATGGATGCCTTGAAAGAAAGGTTTGTAAATGCCGACACGGAGGCTGAACGTCAGGCAGTGGATGCTGAAATTCATCGGATTTGTGAAGAGGAGGACGCCGCTGTTGCTGAGATTGTGAAACTACAGCTTCAGGAGACCCACAAGAAAGTTGACGAGATTCTCGTGCGGAAACAGTTGGAGGAAATGCTTCCTGCAATATCGTTGTCTTATATTGCAAAAACCTATTTCAAGAAATCCCGCGGCTGGCTCTACCAGAGAATAAATGGCCTATCCGTAAACGGCAAACCTGCAAAGTTCTCAGAGGGCGAAATTGAGACATTGAATTATGCCTTGAATGACATCGGTCAGAGATTGATAAATATTCGCGTTTCTTGATTTTTAATGACATAAAAGCATTGTAACGCGAGGGCGGCATCCGAAAGGGTGTCGCTTCTTGTATTAGACCCCTTTATCCCCTCGAAGGGGAAGCCTGCTTTCCTCATTCCAAAACATTGAGAATGTCGACTCCTTTCAGTTCCGCAGTGGCCTTGGTGGAGCGCTGGCAGTAGATGGAAGTCATTGCGAGGCTGCTGTGGTCGGCCTGCTGCTGAATGAAAGACACCGGAACACCGGCAGCTGCCATGTTCGTGATGCCCGTATCTTTCAGACTGTAAAACTGGACATCCTTACCGAATCCCGTTGCCGGGCGGACCACTCCCCTCCAATAATCCGAAACCCGTTGCACCCAAGTGCACTCCTTTCCCGGCATAAAATTCTTTCCGGAGAAAAGATACCATTTCGGGTGCGAAAGGTCAATGTCTGCGAAATATCTCATCATAGCGTCCGGAATCGTTCTCACAGAATCATTGTCGTTTTTTGCTATCTCTCCCCTTACCTTGACCGTCTGCGTCTTCAAATCAAGGTCCGAACATCTGAGCAGCATAATCTCCTTAGGACGCATAAAACAGCAATAGCACAAGAGACATAGACGCATATATCCTATATTCTCCCTCTCAAGAAAATTCCATAATGTCTGAAGTTCATCATCGGACAAAACGCGTCTCTTTTTCTTGCGGAGGCTTTTCTTCTTTGGTTTTATGTCCTCAAAAGGGTTGTCGGGAAGATAGCCTTTCTGAACCATCCAGTGAAAAAGCGTGGAATAGAAACGGAGATGATTGTTGTATGTGAACGCCACGAAATTGTTATCCCTTTCCAAATCTTCCATAAAATCAAAGGCAGATGCTTTCGTGAATGCCGCGACAGGGGAACTCTCCCTGAATCCCCTGTCTTCAGCCCAGACAAGAAGCTTCTTCGCGAAAGTATTGTAGGAGCGCAACGTGTTCGCTTCCACTTCTTTCTCCTTCACCTTTATAAAATTGTTTACAGCATCCTTGAACTTGACAGAAGCACGTGGCGCTATCTTTTCCACAAGCGGGTTCCACCCCAACGACAGACGCTCGTTTAATGCCGCGACGAGCATCAGCGCAGCTCTGCGCCTTTCCCGGACAGACTTGACTCTGTTAAATTTGATTTTGATACGTTTAAGTTTTCCTGTTGCCGGATTTTCGACATAAAAAAAGATATACCACTGCTCGCCTTCGTGGAGTTGCGCAGGTATGTATTCTTTATACGCGATGGGTTTGAAGAAAGACATTTTTTTTCTTTCGCACAACTCCAGCAGAATCGAATATAAACTGCCGGTGGGGTGCGAAAGCTGTCCCGTTTCTGTCCCGTTTTTTGTGACAGATTTTTGTAATTCATTGTCGCCCCGAGAGTTACGGGAATTTCGTTGAGATAAGAGGATTCGAACCTCTACAAAGAGAACCAAAATCTCTTGTGCTACCATTACACCATATCTCAATTCCACTGCAAAGGTAGTTTATTTTTGTGGTTTCACAAAAAAATAAACAAAACTCACAAATTACTGCAGAGCGGCGGACAGGTCAGGAGCCTTGAGTTCCAATCCCTCGGCAACATCTTTTCTCACAAGATAGTATACCGCGTTTGGAATGCCACCGCGATTTCCGTTATAATAGTACTTTGCATCTGCAGAACTATACTTACCCACTGCGTCAAATCCGCAAATCCAAAGACCTCTCATATAGACGGCAAGACCATCATATTTGAAACTGTTTCCTAAAATCTTGATTACTGATTTGTTGCCATTTGCGATGAAACCTCTGAAGGCCTTGTTCCAGCCTTCACCTCCGCCTTGTTTAGAGAGTTGCTCATATTCGCGGTCGTAAGGAGCGAAATCAAGGGGAGTGTTGTCTGCGCCCACTAGCGTGAGCCAAGCGGTGTAGTGCCAGTTGACATCGTTTTCAAATTCGATGGTCTGCGGCACGGAGACGGAGAAATGGTCATATCTGTCCTGGTCCGCCTTTTCAAAATCGAGCACTATTGGCTTGAGGAACTTATTTTCACTTCCTCCCCAGCCGGAGAGATTGAAACTTTTTCCCTGTTCCTTTGCAGAAATCCTCACATTGAAAGGTTTCGGTTCTTTCAGTTCCCATCCTTTTGTGGCGGAAAAATCTGTTCTGTCGTAAGGCATCAGAACCCAATCTCCAAGGTAGTCGTCGTAAGTGCAAGGATGGCTGACTCTGTCCTCGAAATTCTCTCCGTAGAAAGGATAACTGAGAGCGATTTTTGAAACTAAGTTTATTTTGTCTCCCAAACGCTCAAGCACCCCGGCGGTGAACATAAAGTGATTACTGCCAGTGAACTGGAAAACGCTCTCGGCCTCTCCCTTGACGATATAGCCTTTGTTTACGAGAGTTTCCCAGGTTTCTCCAGCTTTGAGGGCGTCTGAAATCTCCTGTTCCATCCAAAGATTGGCGTCAATCCTGTCGGCATAAGAAACGGCTCCAATCCAATACCAGAGAGTTTCGTCGGACGGGGTCACTTTTGCGACATAGTCGATGTGCCCTGTGCTTTTGTTATAGATTTCGTAAGGAGTGATTTCGAACTTCGCGTTTAACTCTCCGGTTGTCACCTCTTCCATAAACCAGTTTCTGGAAGCCTTTCCGTTGGGCGTCACAGCAGCGACTCTTACGGTGTATTTTGTTTTCGGGCGAAGTGCATCCACAGAGAATGAAGGCTCCTCGACATTCTCTTTATAGACGTTAACGTTGCTTCCACCGGAGATGTAGGTGAGCTCGCATCTGTATTCCATCGCACCTTCCACCGGCTCCCATTTTGCGGAAATGGAGGCCGTGCCCTGTTCAATGGTCACTTCCGGAGCCGGGAGAGCCGTTGTCGAAGGTTTGTTGTCCTCCCGGTCAGAGGGCGTCTCTTTGTCGCAGGAAGCAAATGCCAGAATGCCTGCGGCACACAGTAATATATTACGTATTTTCATTGTGCTTTTCTAAAAAGTCTTTGCCAAATCTGTGGCAACTTATTAAACTTTGTTGTGACTGCCACTTTCTCAGAAAGAGGCCATCGCACGCACCATATGCCTGGCTCTCTTGTCGAGGTCGGAAGGTGTGTCTATACTTTTCCCCGTTCCCATATCGAATGCGAAGGCGATGCTCGGACCGTTTTCGCTGGACGACCAGTAGACTTTGTCTTCCATCGCATCTCCTCCGTTGTCAGTGAGACATTTGTTGAAGAAGTCTTTGCGCTGTTGTTCTTCGGACGAACCGGAAGCAGTTTCCGGACCTGTTTTCGGAGACCTTATGGAGTTCAACGAGCCTGTGCCGCCTTCCGTGTCGTTTGTCTCGTGCCCGGTGTAGGCACTATAAAGTTTAGCGAGTTCGTTCATTGACGGCAAAAACCAATTCTTCAATGCTCCGACGTTATCCTTCGTAGCCTCGACGAATGCAGGATAGTATTCTTTCCAATCATGAAGTTTCTGGACACATAAGAAGGTATTGTAGGCACCGCTTCCTGGAAGGGAGCCCATTGCCTCCTCCACTTTGTAGGACCAGACTTCTTCGCACTGATTGAGAGACACAAGGAGACCATGTTCGCCCGTTTCATCCACACTCACGACAATCCCCTTGACAAAGCCTTTTGTGTAAAGATCGCCCACTTTGTAGGCCGGCGTCGGTGGAGCGGGAGGAGTCGGGTCGGGGTCCGGGTCAGTTTCAGCGTTTTTGCTGCAACCGGCAAAGAGCGCGGCCGCAGCAAAAACAGCTAAGAAATATTTTAAGTATGTCATTTTCATTTATCGCGCAACAGGAATGGTTTCAGTTCGGTCAAAAGTAACATTTATAAAATTATATTCCACGCCAACTTCACTAGCCTTACCTGTATGGCTACATTTGAGAATATCTGTTTTAATACCATCCGTATCCTCTCCGATACTATAGATATAGAACTGCACTCCTGGTTTTGTCCAGTTAACATAACCTCTCCATTCAGAAGCATCGTTACTCATATTATCACTCTTGCAGAGTTCTGTAACAATTTCTTCGCTGGTTTTACCTGCCCATTCATCTATGTCCTGGAATTTTTTGCAATACAATTTTCCTGCATCTTTTTTCGGCTCCGAGTACGTGTAAAATGTAAATGTTATTTGACCAGGGAACACGCTTTCATACGAAGTTCCTGTCATCATTGTAGAAAGACTAACTTTACTCTTCTTATCTTCAATTGTCTTGAACTCAGTAGTATAAGCCTTGGTGGTGTAGGTCCCGTCAGCCTTAAGTCCGATGGCATAGGCGACATATTCGGTGCCAGGAGTAAGTCCGTCCCAAGAATATGAAGTTCCGACTCCGACGTCGCTGAGAAGGGATCTTGAAAGGAATTCCTTTCTGTCCATTTGAGCATTTGGCTTACGGTCGTTCCACGCCTTGAGACTGGCGTCGATAAACTCGTCGCAGTCTCTTTTGAGAACAGTCTGGAAGCTTGCCTCGGAAGGAACAATCGGAGTCACTTCACCGCCTTCACTGCCGGTTTCTCCTCCTTCGGAGCCTTCGCCTGTGCTTCCTCCTTCAGCGCCTGTGCTCCCGCTTTCAGAACCTCCACCCGAGTTTCCGCCGTTAGCCTCCTCTTCCTTGGTGGCGAGTTCAATGAGACGAGCCTTGGTGATGTAGTTGAACATATATGTCTGTCCTTCCGCAGCAGTGTTACCGGAGACGGAAACACTCGCAGCGGTCTTCGTGACATTGTAGACTTTCATGCTATAGACCGCATTGGTCGGTGTGGCCTCCAAAGTCTTCACAGGATCTTTCTTCACATTGAGTTTATCCCCGGTCTTTGGAAGACCGTCAGGCGTGCAGGCGATGAGGAAGAGTGTGTAGTCTTCGTTCGGAATCAAATTGTTGAATTGTAATTTCCCGCGTCCGGTAATGAGATCTGCCATAAAGCTGTCCTTCCTTGCAGCGAGAAGTTCATTCACGCACTGCTCGTCGCTGAGTCCTTCGAAATAGCAGTCGCGCTCAAGAATGGCAGCGTAAACCTCGTCGTATGCCGGATAGACAGTGACATCGTATTGTATATCAGTCACTTTTTTATCATCCAAAATCCAGTTATTCCTTTTGGTTTCGCCGGTTCTTACCATCTTGACAACCGGCTCTGTCGTGAAACTTCCGTCGTTTGCGATTCCGATTGCGAATACAGGGTATTCCATTTCAGGGAGGAGGCTGTTTGCGACATCCGTAAGGGCGGTGTCGTACTCTGACTCTCCGTTAACTGTGATGTAGCTGATGAACTGAGCCATACTCATCGCTTTGAATTCGTCGTTCTCAGCCTTGAGCGCTGTAAGATAATCCTTTACGTAAGCAGGGATGTTGTCCGGGTTGCTGCCGCAGTACTGTTCGTAAATGTCGGGCAGCATAACGTCACCGTAGTAGAATATGTCAGGGTCGTTGCAGTCGAACTTTACCTTGAACCAGGTGCTTCCCTTTTCGACTTCCGTTATGCTGATTACAGCGTCCTTTTTCAAGGTCGCTCTTCTCGTCTTGAATTCGAAGGTCTCCGGGGTGGTGGTCGGCTCGTTTTCGTAGCTTACGCCGAACACAAAGAAGAGGTAGTCGGTCTGCGGGTCGAGAGCGCGGAACTGATAGTTCTGCATTCCGGTGAGCAAAGCTTGCGACAGAAATTCCTCAACATTGAGATTCTTTTTTCCTGCCATCTCTTCGAACCATTTGATGTATGCTTCCTGAAGAGTCTCGGCATCGCTCTTATAAAGGGATGCGAAATCTTTCTTGGTGACAACTCCGAAGTAGTACGGCTCTTCATTGTCCACCGGAGTTATTCTCACGCTGATGGATCCTTGAGTGAGCGCCGTTGTTTCGACATTGAAGTTTTTTTCAGTTTCAGAGTCCGGCTGTGTGGGCTGTACTTCCGTCTTGTTGCAGCCGGCGAGAAGCATCATTGCCCCACCAAGCATAATAGAGAAAACGCGTTTCATAAAAAACAAGGGTAAAAAACTATAAAACAATACACTTAATCATGCAAAGATATGATTATCCATCGGAAAATGCAATACTTTTCCGACGATTTCAGAGATACCCGCATCATCATTTGTCGCGACGGCGTCCTTTCTGTATCTCCAGTTGTCTTTCAATACGGTCGAGACTTCGCCGAAACAGAGGCTCGCGTCTTACAGAAGGTATCTCTAACGGAGGGAACTCTATCTTCTCCGGCGACATAACCCGTTCATACCCATCTGCTTCAAGAGCAGCGCAGGCATCGGAATATCCCCTGCGGAAAAGAGTCTCTATCGACGACAGATCATAAACGCTGCATCCGTCAGTATTAAGTTCAATGTAGGTGTCGGCAAGACGTGAGGCGTCCATAATATTGGACATGAACATCATGCTATAGGCACGCATCGCCACATAGACCAGATTGTCGCGGTAGGGCTCCGGCTCCATCTGACGCACGCTGAAGGCTATGACCTTTTCGCAACTATTCCTTATTGCCGGCACCGGAAGGTTTTGGAACACGCCTCCGTCCACATAATGCACTCCATTGATTATCATCGGCTTGAACACAATAGGAATGGAACAGGAAGCGACAAGGCGAGGAGCGAGTCTCCCTTTCGAGAACACCTTGGGCCGCCCGTGATCCATGTCGGCAGCAACAATATAGGTAGGAATCGGAAGTTCCTCGATGTCTGTATAGGGCAGCTTTTCCTGAAGCAACTCAAGCAGAGGAGTCGAGTCAAACAATCCGCCCCTCGGCCGCGACGGCGCGACTATATCCCTGAAGAAGTTAAGCTCCCTAAACATCTCTATCATCTGCACCGGCGAGAATCCGGCAGAAAAAAACGCGGCAACGAGCGACCCGGCACTTGTCCCCGACACGACATCCGGCCTCACTCCGTATTCCTTCAAAGCCTGAAGAGCTCCGCAATGGGCCGCAGCCTTAGCTCCTCCCCCGCTGAACGCGATTCCAAGTTCATACTTTTTCCTTGTCATATCCTCAAATATTGAATTGTGGTCATATATCACAAAAACGCCGAGATTCTTTCGAACTTCGGCGTTTTGTGCTCCCTTAGGGGCTCGAACCCTAGACCCCAACATTAAGAGTGTCGTGCTCTACCAACTGAGCTAAGGAAGCAAACTTTCCTTCAAGCTTTGTTTTACAGGGGCTTGAACCCTGTTTTTTTTCGTGATTCGTTCGGGGCTCGAACCCGAGACCCCAACATTAAAAGTGTTGTGCTCTACCAACTGAGCTAACGAATCGAACCGCGCCCCAAAACAGTGTCTCTTTTGATTTGGGATTGCAAAGGTATGACTTTACTTTTAAACCACCAAATATTTCTTCACTTTTTTTAGCATTTTTTCGCTCCCGCAGAGGCTATCACCGCCTCCCATCGCGCAATCTGCTGTGTCAGACCCATATCCGCCAGTTGTGCACGAAGCGAATGCCAGCTTCCGAGATCGCTCCATCCGAGTTCTTCTGCGATGACATAGATGTTCGGGGATTTTTCCATCACTGCATAGTCGATTGAAATCTTGTCGCAGGTCGGGAAAAACTCTGCCAGAGCAGTCTGTTCGCCAGAAGTGTAAAAATACGGTTCAAGACGGTCCATCACCGACATTATCTGAGGCGCGTGGGCACGGAGTTCATCGTTTATCGTACGCACATTCCATACGAATATTCCGGCATTCCAAACGAAATCCCCGGACGCAAGGTATTTCTCTGCAGTTGCGAGATCCGGTTTTTCCTTGAACTGCCTCACCTTTATCAGCTGTCCGTGGACAAACCCCGGAGCGCTTATGTACCCGTAGCCTGTTTCCGGCCGGGTAGGCACTATCCCTATAGTCACAATTGCGGATGAGCCTGCGGTTAAGGCAAGGGCCTTTCCAATGACAGAAGTGAACGTATCTGTCTTTGTCACAAGGGCATCGGAGGGAGTCACGACGACATTTGCATCCGGATGATGAGCGGCAATCTTGCGGCAGGCGTAGGCTATGCACGGCGCCGTATTGCGTGCTTCAGGCTCAAGAAGGATGTGTTCCGAAGGAATGTCGGGAAGCTGTTCCTTGACAATGGAAGCATACTCCGCAGATGTCACCACCCAGAAATTTCCGATATCCGCAGATGGCAGGAAACGTTCCACAGTCATCTGTATCAGAGATTTCCCCATTCCAAGCACATCAATGAATTGTTTCGGGCACTCCGGTGTGCTTATGGGCCAAAGACGGCTTCCAATGCCACCGGCCATAATCACAATATGAGTATTCTTGTCTTTCATCGTAATGTCATTTCAGTAATTAAAATCCCCCCATGTGGTAATACAACCACAAACATACAAATATATGCAATTATTTTGATCCTGCGCCCTTCGCCTTGAGACGAGCCGTCAGTGCCCTTTGGAACTCACGTGCATTGCGCTGATGTTCCGCATAGGTGGCGGCAAAACGATGTGTACCGTCAAAATCCGGATTTGCACAGAAGAACAGATAATTATTAGTGTCAGGATGGAGTACGGCCTCAATGCAGGCTTTGGAAGGGACATTAATCGGAGCGGGAGGAAGCCCGGCATATTTATATGTATTGTATGGAGAATCGACGGAAAGATGCTTCTTGAGGACGCGGTTCAGCGCGTAGTCATAGCAAAAACAGATTGTCGGGTCGGCCTGCAGCTTCATCCCACGATGAAAACGATTGAGGTACACTCCGGCAATCAGAGGATACTCAAAGTCTTTGAGGGTTTCACCACAGACAATCGATGCCATGACTGAAGCTTCCATCGGAGTAAGACCCTGAGCTCCGGCAAGCCGCACACGCTCCGGAGTCCAAAACTCGTCGTATTCCTTCTTGAAACGGTCGAAAATTTCCCTCACACTCGCTGTCCAGTACATCTGATAGCTGTCCGGGATTATGAGAGCAAAGACATTTTCAGGCGTGAAACCATAGTCAGAGAGGAAAATCTCGTCGTTCAACGCGTTCATCACCGATGTTGAGTCCACCATCATCTGCAAGGCAATACGCTGTGCTATCCGCCCCTTATTGCGCAAAGTTCCGGAGATGGTGAGAACAGTCGGTTCCTGCCATCCGTAAGCGAGCATGCGTGCCACATAAATTGGAGGATACTTTGTCCGTATCGGATAGCGTCCTGGCTTCATTTTCTCCACAACACCGATTCTGCCGAAGCATCGTTCAAGACTGCCTCGGTTCCTTGCGCACCCGTCTTCACAAAGCGCGTCAAGCACCCGCGAGGCATCGGTGTCCGGATAGACCAGGAGCACAAATTCCTTTTCAAATCCCGGACGGCGGTTGTCGATGTACCAGAGCGAGGCAAATACGATTCCGACGACGAGAAGTACGGCAATGACCGACGCCGCAGAAATGATGATAACATTCTTCTTTTTCATACTGACAAATCTGAAGCAGTTTATTTTTTCATGTTTCTTACTCACATTCATTTCCTCAGGTTTATCAAGTCGCCTTCGACCAGATCCGAATCCGACCTGACACCATTCATCTTCTTGAGCTTAGACAATTTCACGGCATATCTCTGCGACACTGACCAAAGATCATCGCCCTTTTCCCAGACATGCTTGTCGAGTCCTTTCGCAGCCATCGACTTTTTGGGCTGAAGGTACACCACTGTTCCAGGAAGAAGTTCCCGGTCCGCAGTGAGGTCGTTGTATTTCAGAATCTCCCGAAGGAAAAGGTTATAGTCCCCGGCAATAGACGCATAGGTCTCACCTTCCACCGAATAGACAAACGGGACACCATTGAGCGAATACATCTCACGCGAAAGATTGAAGCGAAAAACCTCGCGCTGGTCCTCATTCAGAGGCTTCGGAGTCTCGATTATGGAAGGTGATTCAGGGCGCGTGACAGGTTTTTTCTTTCCTGGCTTCGACTTGCCCGGCCGGCCATTCTTATCGCCCAAGGCAGGCTTAGAGGAGACAGCAGCGCCGTCATCCGGATAGTCCGAAGGTTTCGTGTCATATTCATACAGTCTGTAATCCTCTATGAGCTTTATCAGTTTCTGTGGATAGCTCGGATCTGTCGCATAGCCGGCCTTCTTGAGACCATATGCCCATCCACGATAGTCCGTAGGGTCAAGGTCGAAAAGGAATTTGTAGCGGTCCTTGTAGCGGAGAAAATCCGAATGATCGCGAAACGAATCATCAGCCGAAGGATACTTCCTAAAACACTCGTTTTTCCGGTCGTCATCGTAGTACATCTTCTTTCCCGTCCAGTTGTGGCACTTTATTCCGAAATGGTTGTTACCCTCGGTAGCAAGACGCGACTTTCCGGCACCGGACTCAAGAAGTCCCTGGGCAAGGGTTATGCTGGCGGGAATTCCGGAACGGTACATTTCAGCGACGGCAATCCCGGAATATTTGCGGATATATGCCTCCTGCGTCGAACGGATGTCAGAAAACGCCGTCGCGGAACAAAGGAAGACAAGAACAAAGCTTATGACTATATTTCTCTTCATATCAGTGTAAACACAAACGTCGGTGCCCTTGCATCAGGACACCGACGCAAAATCAGCCAAAGTTAGCAAAAAACATACAATTTGCATCTACCGTTCAGTATGTTTGCACAAAGGAATATCAAACACATCGCCGTCATTTGCCGTAAATGAGTTCGGAAACACGGAACGGAGTTCAGCAAGCAGAGGAGCGGTGTCACGATAGCGCGAGGAATAATGTCCGGCAATCAGTTTGCCGGCACAGGCCTCAAGTGCGCACCGCGCCGCCTGAAGAGTCGTGGAATGATAGCGGGCAGCCGCCTCCTTCTCAAGACCTGCCATATAGGTCGTTTCATGATAGAGCAGGTCAACGTCCTTCACCCATTCAGACAGCTCGGGGAACGGGGCCGTGTCGCTACAATATGCAAAGGCTCTCGGACGATACGGCAGAAAAGTCAGCTCCCCGTTCGGAATCCGCAGCATGGGACATCCGACAGCGTCTGTACGGACGAGATCCTCCCCTTTTTTGAGCGAGCAAATTTCAGCTACTCCGAGACCATATTCCTCAATCGCATCCTTGCGGACGTTCAGTTGCGGCATTTTCTCACGGAAAAGGTAGCCATAGGTCTCAATGCGATGGTTCAGCGGGAATGCCTCAACTGTCAAAAACTTATTCTCAAAAATCACCTCCGGAGACTTGGCCTTGACAGGGGTGAAGTCTATATTTATGCCGAGCTGCTCCCCGAAGTAGGAGAGAAAGAACTTCAGCACGGGGCCGAGCGAGTTGGGGCCGAAGATGCGGATACCCTTCCTGCCGGTTGCAAGACCGATTGTCGAAAGCAGTCCGAAAAGCCCGAAGAGGTGGTCGCCGTGGATGTGACTGATGAAAATCGCGTCGATGCGTTCGAAAGAAAGATGCTGACGGCAAAACTGGCGTTGGGTACCTTCACCGCAGTCAATCAAAAACAAGCGCCCACGTACATCCAGTACCTGAGCGCTTGAATTCCTATTTGCCGAGGGCTTGGCAGAAGCCGTGCCCAGAACATTAAGTGTAAAGTTCATTCCGTGAAGGAATTACTCGCCTTTCTCGAACTTCTCCTTGAGGGCAGCAAGAGCGTCGATGTCACCGAGAGTGGTTTTCTCGACGTTTGAGTTAATCTTCTTGACAGCCTTCTTGGTGTTGTCAGCTTCTGCAGCAACCTTCTCTGCCTTAGCCTCAGCGTAAGTCTTCAGATGAGAAAGAACGACTCTCTTCATTGAGCGCTTGAGCTCTACAACCTTGAACGGAAGTGTCTCGCCTACAGTAGGCTGAGTGCCGTCTTCCTTAACAAGATCCCTGTTGAAGCAGATAGCCTCTACAGCCGGATCAAGAGCGATTACGGCGAACTTGTCCTTAAGTTCGGCAATCTTGGCCTCTACTACCGTACCTACGCTATACTTCTCCTCAACTTCGTCCCAAGGGTTAGGGAGAAGCTGCTTGTGACCGAGACTGAGTTTGTGGTTGTCCTCATCGAAGTCGAGGATGACAACGTCAATCTTGTCGCCCGGAGCAACAAGCTCTGAAGGATGCTTGATCTTGTTCCATGAGAGGTCGCTGATGTGAACGAGTCCCTCAATTCCCTCCTCAAGCTCTGCGAAGACGCCGAAGTTGGTGATATTGCGGACTGTCGCTGTGTGCTTTGAGCCTACAGGATACTTCTCACGGATGTTCTTCCACGGATTCTCAACGAGCTGCTTGAGACCGAGAGACATCTTCTTCTCCTCTCTGTCGAGAGTAAGAATCTGAGCCTCTACCTCGTCGCCTACCTTGAGGAAGTCCTGTGCGACGCGGAGCCTTGGAGACCAAGACATCTCGGAAACGTGGATAAGTCCCTCTACGCCCGGCTCAATCTCAACGAATGCACCGTAGTCGGCGATGAGAACAACCTTACCCTTAACCTTGTCTCCGACCTTGAGATTCGGATCAAGAGCCTCCCAAGGATGCGGCTGAAGCTGCTTGAGACCGAGGGCGATTCTCTTCTTGTTCTCATCGAAGTCGAGGATAACGACGTTAATCTTCTGATCGAGAGATACAACCTCCTCAGGATGATTGATCCTGCCCCAAGAGAGGTCTGTGATGTGGATGAGACCGTCAACACCGCCCAGGTCAACGAATACGCCGTAGTTGGTAATGTTCTTGACAGTACCCTCAAGCACCTGACCTTTCTCGAGTTTGCTGATGATCTCGCTCTTCTGAGCCTCGATTTCAGCCTCGATAAGTGCCTTGTGTGAAACGACGACATTGCGGAATTCCTGATTGATTTTGACAATCTTGAAGTCCATTGTCGTGTCAACGAACTGGTCGTAGTCACGGATAGGCTTGACGTCGATTTGTGAACCCGGAAGGAATGCCTCGATTCCGAATACGTCCACAATCATACCGCCCTTCGTGCGGGTCTTGACATAACCCTTAACGATTTCGTTGTTGTTGAATGCCTCGTTAACCATATCCCAAGAGCGCAGCTGACGTGCCTTCTTGTGAGAAAGAACGAGCTGTCCTTTCTTGTCCTCAGTGTTCTCGACATAAACTTCAACCTTGTCACCCACTTTGAGGTCCGGGTTGTAGCGGAACTCAGGAGCCATAATGACACCCTCGCTCTTGTAGCCGATGTTGACAACGACCTCCCTCTTTCCGATCGCGGTCACGACGCCTTCTACGACCTCGCCTTCTACGACCTTTGAAAGGGTCTTCTCGTACTCTGCGGCGTCCTCCTTGCGGTCGCCGTACACGCCCTCGTTCTCGAATGCGTCCCAGTCGAAGTCCTCAGGCTTCACTGAAGCATTGCTCGCTACGGGCTGCTTCTTGGTTTCTTCTACCTCCACACGAGCCTCAGCAGCCTCAACTGCCGGTGACTCCTGCTCGGTAACCTTAATTTCTTCCATAATTGTTTTTGAACTAATTAGGGGTTTAACATTATTATAATAACTTATGTCTCAAAGACTTGCAGCCAAAACCACACATCTTCCCGACAAAAAGTCTGCAAATATAGACAAAATTATCGGATTGTCAAACAGTTGCATAGTCATAAGAAACACGAAATTCATCAAAATATTTTCCGGAACATTCTTTCCGAAGAAATTTTGCCCGTATCTTTGCACAATGAGAATTCAAAGATTTTGTAATATGCGTTTGGTGATTCAGAGAGTAAGAAATGCCTCCGTCAACATCGGAGGGGAGGAAGTATCGTCCATTGAAAAGGGGCTTCTGGTGCTTGTCGGCGTGGAAAACGGAGACACCGAAGAAGATATGCGATGGCTTGCCGGAAAGACTGTCGGGCTGAGGATTTTCGATGACGAGGAAGGCGTCATGAACCGGAGTGTTCTGGACATAGGCGGCGACATACTTGCCGTCTCGCAGTTCACACTCACAGCATCCACAAAAAAGGGCAATCGCCCGTCATACATCCGTGCCGCCGGACACGACCTCGCAGTACCTCTCTACGAAAAGTACTGCGAAGCCTTATCAAGCGCACTCGGCAAGGAAGTCGGCCGCGGAGTTTTCGGTGCCGACATGCAGGTTTCCCTCATCAACGACGGCCCCGTCACCATCATCATCGACTCACGGCTGAAGGAATGATAACTGAATTATAATGCCTTTACGATCCAGAAAGTAAAAATTATCTCAGTCGGACTGTCTATTGAAGCGACGGATGCGGGTATCCACTGTGCGAAGGTAACTGCGTTTCATCTTGTCGGTGAGATAGGAATTGCTGATGAGCGTGGATGATAGCTGCGGAAGAACTGAAAATGTATCGAGGACGGCTTTCATCCGTTTTTCTTTCAAACCGACTATACGTCCGAAACGCTCAAAATCAGTTCGGCACGGATGTCCGGTTCTGTCATAAACATCAGACTCTTCTATTGCCGAAGAAAGACCGCCATTCAGTCCGAAGTCATCTCCGTCAATGTGAATCGAGGTGTTGAGAAGGTCGTATGCAGGAGCTAGCCTATAATCATCTCCATACTTCATTATCGAAAAATTCTTCAGATGGGCATCACCGTTGCCATAAATGTAATTGAACACAAGCAAACGGAAAAATTCTTCCATAGCGACAGGCCAGGCAGGGATATATTTCCGTATAGCAATCGCAATGTCCTCATAGCAACCGTCATATTTGTAATTCACGCCACCCCCGATTTCGTCCTTCCCTACCAATGAGGCAAAATCCTCCATCCCGTATCTGGATTCATCTTCCGCAATATCAAAACGTTTAGTGATGTAAATCGCTTCTCCAGAAGGAGAAAAACACAAGCCATTAGCAGCTGTCCTTATTCTATAGACTTGAGAAGCTATCTGCATTGTAAGATTCTCATTTGCAGGAATTTGCTTTCTTGTGGTTATTGTCTCATCCCACGGTGCAGGTTTCAGAATATGTGTGGATCTTTCGTCGTCTGCCGCAAGGCGTATTTTCCCATTTTCGACGATTGCCGGAAATTTTTCCTGCGCCCCTGATACCGATATTCTGTTTACAGAGCGAACAATATCTTCCGTCATACGGAACTTGTCAATTCCGAAATCAAGAAAAGGGGAAACTCTGGCATCACCGAAGAGATGTTTCATCGCTTTGGGAGAGTATGTAGTGTATCCGGCAGCAAGAGTTGAGGGACAGATATTTATTCTATTCATTTTCAGGAATCTTTACTGTAATTGCACCTATTATATCCTTGCCGCTGAAGCAATTGAGCAGTCCGAACAAATCATTTTCGTCAATTTTGTGTTCCCGGCATACGATTCTCTTGTTTGCCCCCTCGGGAAGCATATTCGCAAAAAAAGGGAACAACTTGTCCGACTCATATACCTTGTCTGTAAGCGGCAAGGTAACGGAAATCGCACCGCAAGGCTGCTGTAGATAGCTCCCAAAATATTTGAATGAATATAACTTCCCCGGAATATTCTCAGTCAGCTGTCCTGCTTTAATTCCATGAAAATAAATATCAAGACTCCGCATATACAATCGGTTCAAACTGTTTTACGTATATGAAAATCTATATCCATCCCGAGAACTTCCATTATCTTCAAAAGCGTAGTCAGCCGCGGATTTCCTTGTCCCCGTTCAATGTCTTTCACTGTAGCAATACCTACATCAGCCATTTGAGCGAGATCGCTCTGAGAAATGTTTAGTTCTACCCTACGCTCTCTTATAATATTTGCAAGATTCATAGTATGGTTTAATGTACTTTCAATGCAAATATACAAAGATTTTTAATGACACAAAACAAAAGTATACTAAATCATACCCATCGTTCAGCTTTTCAACGACAACACCAGGTATGTCCCCCAGATGAATATGCAGGGGTACTACATTTAGAAATTGCCGAAGGCCAACGAAGCAATTCGCCGCTTTGCGACTTTTACAACATTTTTTTGCGTTTGAATATGAGGAAGACGATAACAAACGAAACCACCATCAGCGAGACAATGATGACCCAATTCCACTGCGTATCACCTGGAATCATCGGCAGGGCAACGTTCATTCCATAGAAGGAAGCAATGAGCGTCGGTGGCATCAGAAGAAGCGAGACGAGGGTGAATACCTTCATTATCTTGTTCTGGTCGAGGTTGATGAGACCAATGACGGTGTTCTGGAGATACTCAAGACGGTCAAAACTGAAATTGGTGTGGTTCACGAGGGACGAAATGTCCTTGAGCATGATGTTCAGCTTGTTCTGGATGCTCTTGGGACATTTCTGAGACTTCAGTATGCTGGAAATCACGCGCTGCTTGTCCACTATGCTCTCCCTTAGGACTATCGTATTCTCCTGCAGACGGTTGATGTCGAGGAGGAATTCCTCATTGATATCCTCGCCGAGGCTAACCTTTTTGTTGTACTGTGAAATCTCCTTGGAGAGAATCTCTATCATGTCGGCATCGGAGTCGATGCGCTGCTCCAGAATGCTGTTGAACACGGTGAACCCGTTGGGATACATCTTCGGAAACACGTTGAGACGGCGCTGGAGTTCTGTAAAACTGCGGAGCTGAACCTCGCGGAGAGTCGTGAGGACATTACCCTTTAATATAAAGGAAACCGTCTCCATCGCATATTCCTCCGGCCCGGGGATGACGAAGTTCGTGTTCGCGAATATGGCATCCTCAGTCTCCGAGAAACGTGAAGACGACTCAATCTCTTCGGCAGTCGCACGGCTCTGAATCATAGTCCCGAGAAATGCCTCTACAGCCCGTTTTTCCTCGCCTGTAGGTGTAAGAAGATCTATCCATACCACATCCGAGATGTTGATTGCAGAGAAATCGATCTCCGTCTGAGAGACCTGCATCTGTCCGTTCACCCTGTAGAAGATTTCTACCATATCCTGCCTTATTTTGCTCCGGCTGCCGTCGGATGGGTTTCACTTTGGAAATGATGCCGTTTCGCGGACGTGGGAGAAACGGCGCGCAAATATAAGATATTTTTCCGAAATCATCAGCAAGACTTTTCTCCGAAACCGAATATTCGCGGAATGCAAACTGTTTTATTGTCCGCGCAAAGCCCTCATTATGTTGGCAGGAGCGCGGTTGGCAAGGAGCTCGCGCTTCATGAAATCCATTGCCGGAGCGACATGATCGAAGAACTGCCAATATCCTCTGCAGAGGTAGTTCAGTCCGGCCTCTCCATCGGAAGTGCGGGCAAAACGGTTTTTGGGGCATTCGCCGTTGCAGGCAAAAAGATATTGACACTCAAGGCATTGCCTGGGCAGAGACTTGTACTTCGTGTCGCCGAAATCCTGTTCTTGTCTGCTGTACATCATCTCCACAAGGGTCTTCTCACGAATGTTGCCGAGCCTGTATTCCGGAAAGACGAAATGGTCGCAGGTGTAAACATCGCCGTTGTACTCCATCACACCGGCATGGCCGCAAGAACGTGCCATCGTGCAAACGCCCGGCGGCACCCCCATCCAATTGGCGAGCGTGGCGTCAAAAAGTTGAACATAATATTGTCCTACGTCGTTCATTACCCATTCATCGAAGACGGCACAAAGGAAATTACCCCATTTCTCTGGAGTTACAGAGAACGGAGCGAGCGGGAGGTCTTCGCCGTCCGCGGGACTTGCGAGATGACGCCCGTCAGAATGAGGCATGATGCGCTCTACAATCGGAGTGAACTGAAGATAATGGCAATTTATGCTCTTGAAAAACCTATAGAACTCATGAGGGCAGTCCACATTCAGGTTGTTGACTACAGCCAGCGCGTTCCATTCCACGCCGTAGCGGTTAAGGAGTTCGATGCCGGCCATGACCTTGGCAAAGGAGCCGCGGCCACGGACATTGTGGCGGTAGCAGTCGTGGATGCGTTCCGGACCGTCAATCGAGACCCCTACAAGCCATCCGTTGTCCCGGAAGAACTGGCACCATTCGGCATTAAGCAGCGTGGCGTTGGTCTGTATGCAGTTGTCAATCTGACGACCGCGGCCATACTTCTTCTGTAGCCGCATGACATTCTTATAAAACGAGAGCGGACGCATAAGGGCCTCACCGCCATGCCAGGTAAAGAGGGTCTGCGGCATAGTCTGGGAATCGAGATACTGACGGATATATTCCTCCAGTATTTCGTCGCTCATCTCAAGCATTCCCGTGCCCGGTGTCTTCGGATAGAGGTTCTTCTTTTCCAGGTAGTAACAATACTCGCAAGCGAGGTTGCAGGTAGGGCCGGCAGGCTTGGCCATCACGTAAAGAGGACGCGCGAAAGGTGATATTGTGCTTTCCATAGACTACCGCCCGTTCGCTATTCTTTCCGCGCAGTTGATGCCGTCGAGGGCGGACGAGACTATGCCGCCGGAGTAACCGGCACCTTCTCCGCAGGGATAAAGTCCGGAAAGCTGAGTGTGCTGGAGAGTCTCCGGATCACGCGGAATGCGGACCGGACTGGATGTGCGAGACTCCACGCCAAGAAGGAGCGCGTCGTTGGTGTAGTAGCCGCGCATCTTGTTTCCAATCTGCGGAAAGGCATATTTCAGACGAAGGCGGACATGTTCCGGAAGCATCTCATGGAGAGGGGCGGAAATTACCCCCGGATGATATGAACTTGCAGGAAGATTTGTTGAAAGCACACCCCGGCAAAAGTCCATCATCCTCTGGCCTGGTGCTGCAAACGGGTTCAGAGCAGGTTTCGAGGCTCCTGCATTCGAGAGGGCCGCCTTGACGGTGCCGCCCACGCCCTGCCGTGCTTTCTGCACCCAGTCGTAGACCGAGCGTTCGACATCGCGTTGGAACTTCATCAGGGAAAGCGGGTCCGATGCCGGATATTCCGGGATATCTCCCGGCTCAATGCTGACCACGACTCCGGCATTTGCCCATTTTGAATTCCTCGCAGAATTTGACATACCGTTCAGGACCGTCTCGCCATCCTCAGTCGAGGAGGGAACAAGGATGCCTCCAGGGCACATGCAGAAAGAAAAAACTCCCCTACCCTCAATCTGGGTCACGAAAGAATACTCGGCTGTCGGCATGAATGGCTGATATTTGCCGTGGTACTGAATCTTGTTTATCAGCGACTGCGGATGCTCGACCCTGACGCCAAGCGCAAATCCCTTCGCTTCCAGCGCCCACCCCTTCTTGTTGAAGAGCTCGTAAATATCCCTCGCGGAATGACCGGTTGCAAGAATTATGTTTCTTGCGGAATATGTCACTGAAGACCCGTCACCACCGAGCGTTACAACATTGTAGCCCCCGTCTGGTTTCGGAGATATGTCCGTAATGCGTGAGTCGAAATGGTATTCTCCGCCATGCTCTATTATACATTTGCGGATGTTTTCGACCACGAGCGGAAGACGGTCGCTGCCTATATGAGGATGGGCATCGGTGAGAATGGACTCGGATGCACCGAAACGCACAAACTGATGCAGGACCTCCCGGATGTCGCCGCGCTTTGAGGAGCGGGTGAAAAGTTTGCCATCGGAAAATGTGCCGGCGCCGCCCTCGCCGAAACAATAGTTCGAGTCCGGATTCAGAACACCTTTGTCGGATAGTTTCGCTACGTCAAATTTCCTTGCATGCACATCCTTCCCACGCTCGATAATCACGGGCTTGAGGCCTCGCATCAGAAGGTGCAGCGCGGCGAACATCCCGGCAGGGCCGGCGCCGGCGACAATCACCGGCTTTGCATCGTGGACGTCGTGATATTCAGGAATCGCGTAGTCTTCAAGACTTTCGGCAGCAGTGCAGACCTGATAGCGAAGGCGGTAAATCACGTCTCCACGGGCATCAACCGAACGCCGCACGAGCCTGCACTCCCCCACAGATTTCACCCCCACGCCGAGAGCCTTCGCCGCAGCAGAGCGAAGTTCATCCTCAGATATTTCCTTTCCGACCCTGCAGGTCAATTCTAATTCCTTCATAGCAGTTCGCTTTTTGTTGAATTTTCTTCAAAATTCGGCAAGGCGGGACACCGGTGCGACATCAAGGGATGTGCGCTCACCATTGAGATAGTGGTAGTAGCCGGCAATGGCAATCATCGCGGCATTGTCCGTCGTGAACTTGAACTCAGGAAGATAGACGTTCCAGCCGCGTTTCTGTCCTTCGAGCGTGATGCGGTTTCTGAGTCCGCTGTTAGCGGAAACACCGCCGCCGATTGTCACCTCGCGGATGCCGGTCTGCTTCGCGGCCTTGACAAGCTTATCCATCAGAATGTCTATCAGCGCTTTCTGAAACGAGGCGCAGATGTCCGCTTTGTTCTCCTCCATAAAATTCGGATTCTTAGCAATCTCATCGCGGACAAAATAGAGCAGCGAGGTCTTGATGCCACTGAAACTATAGTCCAGCCCCGGGACATGGGGCTTCGCAAAATGGAAGCGGTTTTCGTCGCCCTCCTTCGCCAGTCTGTCCACAATCGGGCCGCCCGGGTAACCGAGCCCCATCATCTTGGAGCATTTGTCGAAGGCTTCGCCAACAGCGTCATCGATGGTCTGTCCGAGAATCTCGTATTCCAGCGGGCTGTCCACCCTGACAATCTGCGAGTTTCCGCCGGAAACCAGAAGGCACAGATAGGGAAACTGCGGCGCGCGGTTTTCCTTGTCGTACTGCTTTATGAAGTTTGCAAGTATGTGTCCCTGAAGGTGGTTCACTTCAATCAAAGGACATCCGAGCGCGATGGAAAGCGCCTTTGCGAACGACGTGCCGACCAGCAGCGAACCCAAAAGTCCCGGACCGCGGGTGAACGCGATTGCAGTGATGTCCTCCTTCTTGATGAGCGCCCTGTCAATGGCCTGGCTCACCACAGGCACAATATTCTGCTGGTGTGCGCGTGAGGCGAGTTCCGGAATCACGCCACCATAGGCCTTGTGTACGTCCTGGCTCGCGATTACATTCGACAGAAGGTAGCCGTCCCTTATGACGGCCGCCGATGTGTCGTCGCACGAAGATTCTATTCCTAAGATTATGTCCATATTCATCAAGTCTCGTAAATATTGCCCGCACAAAAGAGAAATTTCGCTCCGGGCAAATGTTATTACGCTGCAAAAGTACGAAAAATTTCATCTATGTCCAGATTATATATGGACTATTCTCTTAGATTCCTGGGGTTTCATTTTCCGGGCAAGCTTCAGCATCAGTACTCCTGTTAATTTCCGTATCTGTCCCCTCGTGATGCTGTTGGCGCCACTGCTTCGGAGACATCCCGAATAATTTTCTGAAGGCGCGGGAAAAATAGTATGGATCGGAGAATCCGCAGTCGTAAGCTACGGCGGAGACTAGCCTGCCCGAGTCGATGAGAAGTCTTGCGGCGTACTTGAGACGGACATTCTGGATAAACTCATTGCCGGACTGCCCAGTCAGCGCCTTGAGTTTCCGGTAAAGCGAGGCCTTACTCATGCCGATACGAAGGCAGAGAGTGTCAACATTGAATTCAGAATCAGAGATGCTGTCCATCACCGCTGAAGAGATTCTGTTCAAAAGTTGTTCGTCTGCGTTAGAAGCCGGAATCTCCACCTTGGAAAGGTCTATCTCAAACTTGCGGTAATTCTCGCGGCTGATCCATGAGCCGACTATTATGTTCCTGACCATGAGTTCAAGTAACGAGAAAGAGAACGGCTTGACAATCCACGAGTCCGCTCCGGCAAGGTAGCCCCGGCACTTCTGGTCATATTCGGAGAGGACGGTCATAAGTATGACCTTGATGTGGCTCGTGTCGATGCTGCTCTTTATACTCCGGCACAGGTCGTATCCGGACATACCATCAAGCATGACATCGGAAATCACTATATCGACACGCCCCTCGCGAACTAGTCTCGAAGCAGCCTCGCCGTTGTCCACTCCTATGACGATGTATTTCCTGGAGAAATAATCGAATAAAAGGTCCTTCATCGAACTGTCGTCCTCAACAATCAAGATGACTGTCTCAGAGGCAATCTTCAGGTACTCCCCATTGTCGAGGTCGGTCTCTACAAAATACTTCTCAAGGGAATGCATACGATCATCGGAGGCATATTCCATATTCATGGAAACAGTCTCACTCTCCGGATTCTGAACGTCCCCGCGACTATCGGAATGGAACGGAATCTCAAATCCGATTTCGGTCAGTTCCCCGACTTTAGAGGCGGCGAATACCCGACCGCCGTGCAACTCAACAAGAGACTTCACATGAGACAGGCCGACTCCGGAGGAATACATATCGTAGGACTTGACCGTAAAGAAGCGGTCAAAGATGTGCTCCAATTTGTCTGGCGAAATACCCTCCCCCGTGTCACGCACAGTCAGGCGCAGCATTTCTCCGTCCTTCTCGGCACGTATGCATACATTGTCACCTTTCGAACAGTGCTTGCAGGCATTGGACAGCAGATTATCGAGAATCGTCTCAAACTTCTCCAGGTCCGCCTCCACCACAAGAGACTCCGGGACGTCGATAGAAGCCATTATACCCTTGTCCTCTAACTGCCATTCATAGCGCCCCATAACATTGGTGACGGAATTCAGGACGTCGAACGATGACAGACTGAGCGTTGCCGACTGGAGTTCACGAAAGCCGAGCAGTTCATTGATGAGAGCGAGCAGTTTGTCCGCGTTTTTTTTGATTATTTCGAAATACCTATCCATCTTCCCCTCTGGGACAATGCCGTTCATGAACTGCTCAACCGGCCCGAGAATGAGCGAGAGCGGAGTCTTGAACTCGTGTGAGATGTTATCGAAGAAGCGGAACTTCATATCGGCGATTTCCTTGTCCTTCTCCCTATTAAGACGTTCTATTTCAAGTTCATGTCTATGCTTCGATGACATCACGAACATCACCAGAAGCCACGTCGCCAATGCAAGCAGCAGAATAGCGAGGCAGATCCTCGCTGCAGTGCTCTGCCACCACACTGGCCTCACCATGATTTTCAGCGAGGAAATATTGTCCATAACATGGCCTTCTGACATGTTGGCGACAGAAAGGCAGTAGTTGCCAGGCTTGAGCCCCATGAAATCCACTCGGTTGGAAGCATCGAGGACATGCCAATCGTCGTCTAGTCCCTTCATCTTGTAGGCGAATGTTTGTCCGTAGTTATAGCCGAACATATTGTTGGAGAAATCTATCGAGAAGGTGTTCTGCCAGTGTTCAAGCCTTAGGACATCGAGTTCATTTATATCAGAAGGCAACGGTCCGTCTGGCCCGATACTCTGCCGTATGTTATTTATCCACAAATCATTGAATCTTATCGGCCGGTTCGCATCCATCCTTATCTCGCGGCACGGATCCACCTCCACAAGGCCATTGGTACTGCCAAAATAGAGTTTCCCATCGTGTTTCTCAGCAGAATTGTAATTGAAGCGGTTGGTCGGCAGTCCGTCGCAAATCGTGTATCTCGTATATGAACTGAAATTGAGGTCTATACGGCATAGACCGGAGTTTGTCGAGAACCACAGGTTCCCGTAGTCGTCCTGAAGCGCGGCATAGACAGTGTCGTCGGGAAGTCCGAAACTGAAGGTTACTTTTGCGCACGAATTGTCCCTTGGATTGAAACATATTATCCCGTCCGTCTCCGTACAGAATGCAATGCGTCCGTCGGACAATTCACAGATTGACACATATGTGCTTACCGGCGATTCGACTTCATGGGCGGCATAGCCCTCCGACGAGGAAAGCTTCCAGATATGGGCGCCGTAGCAGGCCAGCCAGATGTCACCGACACTATCCTCGAAGATATCCCAGATGAACAGGTTATTGGGAAGATTGCCGGCGACATGAACTAAGGTCCCGGTCTCGTAGTCGTAGCGATAGAGTCCTCCGTCCCGCGTCCCTACCCAGAGATTTCCCATGCTGTCGTTAAGGATGCTATAGACATTGTTCGTCGTAAGTTCCGGTGCACGTCGGCTGCCGGAGCGGAAGCTTATGAACGAAGAACGGCCCTTCGGCCTCATGTATAGTCCTCCAAGATAAGTTCCGAGCCAGAGGTTTCCGCGCCGGTCAAGGCAGACAGAATGGATGTTACCGCTCTTCAAGCCGTCCTTTCCCGCCGGGCAGTGGACATTATTGCCTTCCGGTCCCAAGATGTACAGGCCATCGTTCTCAGTTCCGGCATAGAGTCTGCCTCCCGTATGGACAATTCCGCTCAAGACCTTGCTGGATGCGGAGAATGAGGATGAACTTGTCAACATGAAGTCGAACATCCTAAAATGATTGTAACGGACATTGACCCCTCCGAAGAAAGTGCCCACCCAAAGATTGTCATCGGAGTCACAGTAGAGGCTATAGACGGCATTGTCGTTCAGCCCCCATGGATTGCCACCTTCTGCCATGACAAGTTCGGCACGCCCACTAGTAATTCTTACTATTCCACCTTCTGTGGCCGCCCAGATATCTCCGTTCCTGTCTTGGATGACCTGCCGAACCAGATTGTTGCGAAGTTCACCCGAAGCCACGCTGTAAGAACGGGTCTGTTTTGACTGCTGACGATAGCAGACAAGACCATTGCGGCTCGCAATCCATATGTCGTTGGAGGAGTCCTGATAGATGTCGTTTATCATTCCACTGACCGACTGCAGCCCAACCTGAACAAAGTCCCCTGATTCGCGGTCAAGCGTCAACACCCTATCCCCGACCGCAGCCCAAACATTTCCACGGGAATCCAACATCAAACATTTGGTGCGCCCAAGCCCATAATACGCCCGAGTTCCGTTTATGCCGAGACAATCAACTCCCGAACCGCCAGCAATCCACAGATTGCCATCGTCATCTTCACAAATGTCCTCCACCAGATTGGAACCTATCCGGAACGGAGCTTCCAAAGTCAAGGAAAAGCGGGATTGCGAACCGTCATGAGGATTGAGGCGGAAAAGACCTCCATCGGTGCAGAACCAAAGGTTCGAGCGCGAATCCTCGAAGACCTTCAGAACACGGAGAACCTTTCCCTCATCGGAGCGGAAGGCATATTCCCGAAATCCGAAGCCGTCATATCTGAACGCCCCGTACATTGTCGAGAACCATATATACCCGCGGCTGTCCCCGGTTATATGATGAACCCAGGTGTATTTAAGCCCCTCCTTTCCCCCAATATGCCTGAACTGGAGACTCGTAGCGCGCAGAGGACATAGGATGCCACAAAGTGAAAGAATAATGAGTATAGACTTCCCTAACGACATGTTTTTCTTCATAAACTCAGGCGTTTGTGTTATTCCGTAATATGACATTCCGTAAATTTAAACAGATTCTAAAAAAATCCGATTCGGAATATGATTTTTCGGATAAACCAAGCCTATTTTATGCCACACCATTCGAGAAACTCAGCCTTTGAGACATAGGCCGCACCGATGCGCGAACAGCCGGAGAAATATGGTTCATCGCGATTAGGGACATAGCCTTTGCGTCCCCACCCCTCATAGTATAGGTAAAGCATATCCTCGTGCTCGAAGATTTCGCAGAACCAGATTCCGCCCTGATCCCATTCTCCGCGGCTACCCCTCGTAAAGAGAGGACGGTCATTGTCAATCTTGGTCCAATGTATAAGATCGTCGGAAACGGCAATATGGAAACGGTCCGGAAAATCGTAGCTATTGCTACTGCCCTGATAGGACGCGAACCATTTGTCAACGCCTTTGAGACGGAACACCATTGAGCCGTTGACGGCGTAGGAGTCGAAGTTGGACGGGCCGCCGCCGATTGGGATAGTCTCATAAGTCTCGGCGTTCGCAAGGGAAAGAGGGTCCTCGGTGACGGAAACATAGAGACGGCAAGGATTACCACCGCCATAGTAGATGTAGTACTTTCCGTCATGATAGACCGCGTCGCTGCATCCCTTTTTAAGGAGCGGAGCGTCTATACCTGTGAAATGAATACCGTCAGTAGAGTAACGCACGCAGAGACAGGCAGCATTGTGCGCCGTTGTGTTACCTTGATAATAGACATAGATAACACCGTCCTTTCCTACCACAGGAGCAGTGTCGAGCAGGTATCCGTCATCAAAAGAGCCGACGGGACCGACAGGGAGCACGGGGTTGCCCTCGTACTCGTTCCACGGCCCGAATGGCTTAAAGTCAGAAGCGTTCTGACGATAGAGCCCTATCTGGTCGCAGTAATAAGGGACGTCTCCGCTGCCCCTGCAATAGAGCCACCAATTCCCGTCTGGGGAATTGGCCGGTGAAAGGATTCCGGCATTTGCAATGTGCTTGTTTCTCCAACTCGCGGGTCCTTCAGGTTCAAAGACTGGATTGCCCTCATAGCGTTGGAAGAGGCATATATCCGTAAGATCGTCGTCCGGGCACATTATGTCGTCGAAATACCATTTCTCGCCGGAAGAAGTACCTCCAGCATCAAAAAGAAGGACGATTTTCTGGTACATATTGCTTTCCGGAGCCATACCCGTGAAGTCAAACTCCAGTTCCTCCCATTCGCCTGTCTTTGTCGTGACGACATCCGTGACCTCAAGCGCCTTTGGATTGCTTTCTCCGAGCTGCGGCGGCTCAATCTTGAAATAGACCTTCGCGCCCGCCCGTGGAGCGAGCACCTTAAGTTTGAAGACCGGGGCGTTGCGCGTGAAGTCCAGCTTGCGCGGAAGCGGCTCGCTCCAGATGAGTTCCCATTTGTTTCCAGCCGTAACCACTTTGCCGCAGTGCTTCGAGCGGTTCAGGCCCTCGCGTTTAGGATTCGTTACCACGGAATAGTCCGGCCCATTCGGAGTGAAAGTCAGTGTGACGTTCTCGAAGTCGCAGCGGTTAAGGAAACGATTCTCCACAGAGGGTTTCCCCGGTTTTTCGGGAATTCCGTATTCTCCGTCCCTAGACTCCGAACAGCCGCAGCCCAAGCACATAGCCGCGGCAAACAGCGGCAATAGTATGGCAGTGATATTCTTCATTTTTATTATTTTGAAAAATTCTTATAGTTTCGGATAGCCAAGATTCTGCTTCAGATTCGGATTGGCAAGCATCTCCTCACGAGGAATCGGAAAAAGAAGTCTGTCCGTATCATTAGTAGGTTCGTGGAGAAACCACTCCTTCGTGAGAAACTGCCCGAAGCGTATGAGCTGCTGACGGCGCTGTCCCTCCTGACAAAATTCCCATGCATACTCCTGAAGGAAGCGGTCGTCATCGAGTTGCGCCACTGTCACTTTCTTATCGTCGGTGAAAGTAGTAAAGGCACGCTTGCGGACGCTGTTTATCAGATCACAGCAGTCCTGCGTCGCCACCCCTCCGTTCTTCCAATACAAAGCCTCCGCCTTCATGAAAAGCACGTCGGCATAGCGGAAAAGCACGAAATCATTGCTGAGACGATTCAGTGCACCGGTACGTATTTCATATTTCTGCATCCGCACCCCGGAAGCCTCACCTGTGGTCGGTATGGCATCACCCTCGAACAGAGGTACCTCTTTCGTGTGACAAAGTGGCTTGCCTTTGTCACGAGAGTCCCACGGATCGCAGTAAAGAAGCGAGCCTGGTTTGCCAGTGTATACCCCTGTGTTATCGTAGAGTTGTCCCTCGAACCATGACTTTCCGTAACGGAGGTCATCTGGGTCGTAGCTCATGGCAAATTCCGGTGTAGCGCAGCAACCTCCCCAATACTGGGTGACAGTATTGGCATGGTAGCAGTACTTCCAATGCATTGTCCATAGATGGATGCGGAACGGCTCCGAGTCGTCATAGGTTTCATCGTTGCAGACGGCCATTATGATTTCGCTCGAATTCTGGTTCTCAGTAACAAATGATGCCTTGTAATCCGCTTCAAGCGAATATTTTCCTGAAGAGATGATTTCGTCACAGAGTTCCGCGACTTTGTCCCACGCGTTTCCCTCAACGGTCACGCCCCATGACGCAGCATTTAGGTAACATTTCGCGAGCAGACACTTGGCAGCAAAGCTGTCCCAACGTCCATAGGCCTTCGCGAGAAGATGCGGAATACTCTCCTGGAGCTCGGAAACCATAAATTCAAAGACTTCCTGACGGGAAGAGGTTTCTGGAAGAAAGTTATCCGGCACATCATATTTTGTCTGAATCGGCACATTCCCGTACATATCGCACAGCACCCAATACCAGAACGCCCGTGCGACCCGAATCTCTGACATCATCTCAACCTCAGAGGCAAGTCCGGCGTTCGTAAATTCATATATCAGTCTGTTGCAGTCGTTTATGCAGCGATAGGCCTTTCTCCAGTTATTCAGAACATGAGCATCGGTCCACTCCCATCGGTGCTGGTTCAGACGGTAGTAGATTCCACCGTCATACCATGAGCCTCCACGTTTGGGAGTCACCCATAGATCAGCCATTTCCTCGTTGGTGTAGTACCAGCATCCCTCCTTGTGGACATCGTTTCCGCAGTAGAGAAGCCTAAGGTCGGAATAGAGTTTTCCGATTGCAGCAGGCACATCGCTTTCAGAGAAATTGGCATAATATTCACCGGCTGTCATGTCCGAGTACACAATCTCGTCCATACTGCACGAGGCACAAGACATCAAGACAGCTGCGGCAGCATATATTCTCGTTTTCATCATTTTCAAGTTCTTTAAAATCCAACTTTCACTCCAAAGGAGAAGGTTCTCGTCGTCGGATATGTCGACGTGTAGTCGATGCCTGGCGCGAGCCCCATGAAATTCACTTCCGGGTCTATGCCCCTATACTTTGTGAATGTGCAGAGATTCAGCCCGGACAGGTAGAGCCGCAGTGTTCTGACAGGGCATTTCTTCCCGAACTTGAAGTTATAGCCGAACGTGACATTGTCGAGTTTCACGAAATCACCATCCTCAACATAATAACTCACATACGCCGGAGAGGTCGTGGATTTGATTCCATATTCACCCCCATATGGCTTTTCGAGAATGGAGACAGGGTAGTTGTACTGCTGTCCATGTTGCCATGTTTCCCATAGCATACGGTACTGATTCAGAATCTGATAAAGGAACGCGCCGCGGAAAGAGAACGAGAGATCGAAACCCCTATAGGCCATCGAGACAGAAAGTGCGGCGTTCAACTTCGGAATACCGTTGCCGATAATCTGACGGGAGTCCTCCTTGCCATAGGCACCGCCATCAATAATCCATGCACCGTTTTCCTTTATTCCGGTACTCTTCCAACCGTAGAAGTCACCTATTTCGCCTCCTTCCTTCACCAGGTGGGTCGACTGCTGGACTGGTGAACCGGTGGAGCCAACTTCCATAAAATCGCGCTGATAGCGATCGTTGGAGAGACTAACAAGCCTATTCTTGTTGTATGAAACGTTTCCGGTTAGGTTTAGAGTGAAGTCTCGAGTCTTCACAGGCTGGCCGGAAAGCATCAGTTCCACACCACGGTTGGAGATTGAACCAACATTAGCATAAATTGTCGATGCGAGGTTCGGTGGCATCGGGACGCTGTAGCTGTAGAGCAGGTCCTTCGTATTGCGCATGTAAAAATCTATAGAACCGCTAAAGCGCGAACTGAACATAGAGAAATCGAGGCCGATATTCCCCTCGTGTTTTTCCTCCCATTTGAGGTCTGGATTGGCGACTGCCGACGGAGATATAGTCCAGATGTACTTCCCATCCATGGAGACGGGATTCGAATACTTGTAAATCATCTGCGAGAGATATGGTGATGAAGGCTCTACGCCGGTCACTCCATAGCTGAGCCGGAACTTCAGTTCGTCAAGCCAATCCTTGGCTCCGCTCATAAATTCCTCGCTGCTGATTCTCCATGCTCCTGAAGCGGACCAGAAGGCTCCCCAACGGTGATTCGGGCCGAACTTAGAGGAGCAGTCTCCGCGAAGAGAGAGGGCAAGGACATAGCGGTCGTCGTAACTATAGTTCATGCGACCGAAAAATGACATCAGGCGATTCATCGAACGTGCGGAAGACATTGTAGCATTCCCCTCCTTGAGGGCAAGCCCCAGTCCCATATTGTTGTACCCGAACTTGTCGGTCGGGAAATCATAGTTGTAGCCGGCAAAGTTCTGAACATCATAGCTATACCAGCTGTAGCCCCCTACGGCCGTTATATCGTGCCGACCGAAACGCTCACTATACTGAGCGAACAACTGGGCATTCCACGTGAGGTTCATGCTCGTGTTACGCCATGCCTGGCCATTGCTTTGGTTCTCATCAAAAAACTTTGTAGCATAAGCCCCATTAAAATGATAGAACAGTTTCATACCGCCGACAGCATTGACGGTCAGGCTCTTCAGAGGTGACCATGTCAGTTTTCCGTTGGCAGAGAGTTCGTTCCAGTTCACATCCTCACGGAATTCGTTTATCGAACGGGACGGGTTAGGGACATTGGCAAAGATTGAGTAGTCTCCAGTCGCCTCGTTGCGCACAGGGGAAGTAGGGTTGGCAATCAGTGCACCGAGATACGCGTTCTCCTCCGAGACCTGATGTCCCCTCGCGAAGACATCGCTCAGATTCGCACTTACCTGAAAACGGTCACCGAAGAACGAATGATTCGTGCCGACGGATATATTCAACTTGTTCAAGTCCGACCCCTTCATGATCCCCTGATGGCTGTTATAGGAGATATTGGCGTAGTAGCGGCCTTTCTCACGGCCTCCGTTGAACGACAGATTGTGGTAGTGGCTGACAGCCGGACGGAACACCTCTTTGCTCCAGTCGGTCTCATACCCGTTGTCAAGCGGGATGAACGCTCCCTCGGAGAGTTCCTTCAGATTCTTGTAGTCGGACGGGGAGAATACCTTTATTTTATTGGAGATGTTGTCAACGGACATATATCCATGATAGAGAATGGTGTTCGCGTTCCCTGTTCCCCTCTTTGTGGTTATGAGTATGACACCGTTGTTTCCCTGCGTTCCGTAAATCGCGGCAGCCGCGCCATCCTTGAGAACATCCACCGACAAGACGTCATCCTGAGTGACGTTGTTCAGGCTGCCGCCGATGATTCCGTCAATCACAATCAGCGGCGATTGGGCGGACATAAGGGTAGAGACTCCTCGGAGCATCATCTGAGGATTCCCCTCGTTCGGATCGCCAGATGCCGTAGAAACGGAAAGTCCGGCGACACGGCCCTGAAGCATCTGCAACGGCGATGTCACCGCACCCTGAACGAGGTCGTCGTTCCGGACACTCGCCACTGAATTGGCAAGGGTACTCCTCCGTATGGTTCCGTAGCCGATGACGACTGTGCCATCTATCATCATGTTCTCTTCCTTCATCACCACCTTCGCAAGCGCATCAGTATCGGATGCCGTCACCTCTACTGTCAGATAACCGAGGCAGCTGAATACGATCGTCCCGTTCTCAGAATCGGACTTAAGGAGAAACTTTCCCTCTGAGTCAGTAAGAACGCCATTTGAAGTGCCTTTTTCCATAACGGCTACGCCTTCAAGCGGCTTTCCTTCTTCGTCCGTGACATTGCCGCGGATGCGCATATTCTGTCCCTCCGCGACAGAAATCGATACGGAGAGGACAGAAGCACACAGAATGGTCACAATTTTTATAAAGATTTCTCTCATTTTGTCAAAATTATGAAATACCATACATATTTGAGACAAGCCCCAATATGAAACTATTCTTTGCAGAGACGGATGTTGTCATAAAAGAAAATCTCGCCGCCGGCAGTCTCGACACCAGCATCAAAGAGTATCACGAAGTTGCGGTATGCCCCGTCAACCGGAGAATAAGGCTCATAGTCAAACGTGAGCGTCTCCCATTCGCCGGACTTGGTAGTCTTCACGGTTGGGATCTCTATTGATTGAACCTCGTCGCCCTCAATCTTGAGATAGACAGGGGAATCGGCCTTTGGTGAATAAACATCCACCTTTACGATGTAGCCATCCTCCGAAAAATCGAGATATGCCGGAATGTCGCCCTCCTGCTTCACTCCGAAATAGGTGCTCCATGTAAATTCCCATTGAGCTCCGCTTGCAGTGATCTTGCCGACCTTCGCCGAGGTGTTGACCCCCTTCTTGTCCGGATTGTCGGCGATTTCGAACGAGCACCCATTAGAACCGGTCCATGTCAGCATTCCGCCATCCTCAAAGTCTTCAAGCAGTCGATATTTCTCTGCAGGAGATTCCGGATTGTCTTGATTTTCCTTATCTGACGTCGAAGGTTTTTGTTCCTGTTTCTCACATGACGCGAAACATACCATAACTGCGGTCATTGCCGCAAAAAACAATGCTTTTTTCATAAAGAAATGAGTTTAAATGTTATTAATTTATATGTCGGTTATTCCGATAATATTTCAATCTGCGATATAGGCCCGCTACTCCGCGCTATGCTTTCCCACCATCGGGAATTCGGTGATTCTGAGGATAGTGCAGCCGTATGGAATCAGTTCTATCTTTTCGCGTTTCTTTCCGACGTCAGGATTGAACATTATGCTGTAGGGCATCGGCCCAGCCATTCCGTTGTATTCCTTCCAACTATTGAACCTCACCGCTTCAGTGACTATGCTGCAAGGTGCACCCTCCTCGCTCCACGGGAAATTTTCCTCGGAAGATTTTTCATTGCGCGAGAACGCGTAGTGCTTTTCCAAATCGCTATCCGGCACCTGCACAAGAGCATAGTTCCATGGAGCCTTTGCCTTGTATTCATAATAGAACTTTCCCTGGTTCTTTTTCGAGCTCCCTATTTCCACGGTCCTTTTCTCAGACGGAATTTTCAGCGCATATACCAGCGGTCCCCTTTCCACGGCACGGGCATTCTCTTTCCAGAGAGTGAGACGCACCTGAGGAGTGAAACTGAGCTCCATCACGTCACCTTTTTTCCATTTCCTCTTCACCGTCAGAAGATTATCAGCGTCCGCCACATCAAAGATTTCCTTTCCATTAATCTTTACCGATGTCTTCACGCTCCACGACGGGATGCGCACGACAAACGGGAACTCGGTATTCCGGGACATTTCGTCAATTCTGAAAGTGACCATCTCTTCAAAGGGATATTTCGTTATCTCGCTGATTTTCACGTCCACGCCGCCGGCGACACGCGTCCTCACACTGCTAGGAGAATAGACCGTTGCAGCAAGCCCGCCATCTGACGTCGCATACCATAGATTTTGAGTGAACTTAGGCCAGCCCTGATGCATGTTGGAGGTGCAGCACGGAAAGCCGGTCAGGAGTCCGAAGCAGCCGTCCAGTCCGGAATGGTTCACGTCGAAGTTGGACTCACGTTCCATCACGTTTATCTGATTCACCTGTTGGAAGTACTGACGTGTCATGTAGTCATCGGTCGTCTGTGCCGGCAGTGCATTGAAGGCAACCTTCTCAAGCGTCTCGACAAAGCGAGGATTACCGGTTATGCGATACATCGTCTCCAGCGAATACATATACTCAACGATTTCGCATAGTTCAATTCCCTGTGTAGGATCATTCCCATGAATGGCCTCATCGCCGCTGAACATCCCGTTCGGATAGCCATGGAAACGCTCCAGGTCGTTCATGGCGCAAGATACCGCCTCAAGGTACTTAGGGTCGCGGTCGTGCTGCCAATAGACTATCGGAGTCTTTATTCCCTGAGCAAGGTTCACGCTGTGGATGGTTCCTACCCTCGTCAGTTTGTCGTGAGAGAGGAACATTTCGGTGAAAGGCTCGGTCTGGGAATATATGATGTCACCGAGTTCGATGAGGAAATCGTCTTTTGTTATGGAATATAGCCAATATATAGAATTGAGATTCTCGCTGCCGCGATGTCTTGCCCAAAACGTCCAGTTGTCGAGCGGCTTTTCGCGGATTACCGAAAGTTGATAACGAAAATAATTGGTCATCAACTTTATGACACGTTCGTCACCGGTTGCGGAATAATGCTGCTGTAGCACCTTTAGGGCAACCATTCTCGGCCACCAATCCTGGCAGTTACCGCGCTGAAGACCCTTCTCCGGAGCATAGTCCGTGCTTGGGCCGAACTGTCCGTTTTCCTGTCCGCTCGAGAGCATCCACTCCACCCACGGACGCACCTTGGCCTTGAGATTATTATCGTCAAGGATGTATGCGAGAGGCAGCAGTCCGTCAATCCAATATGGCCCTCTCTCCCACTGATCACCATCACCTCCGAGCCAGCCGTTGCGCGATCCCATAACCTCAGGATAGAGTTCGTCAAGATGACCTGTTGCACCATTCTTTTGTCTTATCAACATCTCCTTGAGCCAGCCATCCGCTGAAATGCTTCCAAGCGGAAGCTCAATAAAGCGGTTCTGATGTAGCGGAGAGTATTCAGTGTTGTCTTTCGCATTTGATTGCGGACTGCATAGCAGAAGAAACGGCAATACCACCGACAGGATGCAGCGGAGAATGTGGTTCAGTGAATTCATGTCTTTAACTTGAAACTTTGTTTTTGCAAAGTTATCCAACTGAGGTCTCAGAAACATAGACAATCCGTTCAGAAAAATGGACAAAATCGACATTTTACGAACACAAACATCACAATACGTAGAAAAAAGAGAGAAACACCGACAAAATAGACGAAACGGCTTCCCTTTCTCGCTACAAATTCTTAATTTTGCAGGTTACACAATATACTATTTTTTGAGGAAAGCCTTTCATATCATCAAGATTGTCCTTGTGACGATTGCTGTTCTCATCGGGGCAGCGTTCATCACATTGCAATCGCCTCGTGTCCAGACATTCGTGGCAAACAAGGTGACGGCAAAGCTGAAGGAGGCGGTCCCGGCGGACATAAGAATAGGAAAGATACACCTCAGGCCGTTCAACACGCTGGTTCTGGAGGACGTGCTCATACTTGACGGGGCTCCTGTCATTCCGGCGGACACGCTCAAGCCGAAGGTTGACACATTTTTCCGTGCCGGCAGCATCATCGCCGGATTCTCTATTGACGGGCTGTTCACCGGAGAAGGGCTCAAGGTGTCGCAGGCAAAAGTGAAGGACGCACAGATGAACCTCGTGCTCGAAGGGTTAACAACCAATCTGACGAGAATTTTCGGACTCAGTTCTTCCGAGGAAAAGAAGCCCAGGCCAATCAGCGAGAAGGAGATATTCTCAATCAGAGACGTGAGAGTCGAAGATATGGGATTCCGCATGCTGAACTTCGGACCGGACGCAAATGTCGTTGAGGGAACATACGTTCCGTCTGAAAGAAAAGGAGAAGCGCCGAAACAGGTCGGGATAGACTGGACTGACCTGGAAGTCAGACATATAAACCTACGTGGCAAGAACCTCGAAATGAAGGGAGGAGCCGTCACTGGCACTGTGCTCGGGATGTCGTTCCGTGAACGAAGCGGGTTCAACTGCCGGAATCTGAGCGGAGAGACTCGGGTCGGCGGGGGCAAGGTGATAGTCAGAAACATAAAACTGCGGGATGACTTTTCAAATCTGGATGTTCCGCTGTATATGATGAGCTTTGACGACGTGAAAGCATTCGCCGACTACATCAACAAAGTGAAGATGGACGGCGTTCTCGGGGATAGTTTTCTTGATTTCCAGACACTTGTGTTCTTTGCTCCGATGCTGGAAGGAACCGGACTGAGAGCGAAGATATATTCGGGAAGCGTAAGCGGTCCTGTCAGGGATATGGATATACGGAAAGTGCGGATATGCCTTGACGACGGCAGTCTCGCCGGAACAGTGGACGGACACCTCGGAGACATTCCCAACGTAAGGAAAATGTCCATTGACGCAAAGCTGTCGGGCTGCGTGTTCACTTCGGCTGGAGTTGACCGGATGGTGAATGCATGGACTACGGAAAAAATTGACTTTCACAAGTTTGCGAAAGGACAGCGGTTCATGATGAACTGCCGCGTAAACGGGCCCATAAACAATATGCACATACGTCCGGAAATACACTCTCTCATCGGAGCTCTCGATGCTGACATAAAGTTCCACGATCTCATTGTGAAGAGTAGACCCATCAGGATGGACGCAAGGCTGCGGACAAAGGACCTGGACGTTGGTAAGATTGCGGGAACGGAGACCGTGCGCCAGTGCAGCCTCGAGACAGGATTGAAGATGCAACTGCCGGATGAACGGGGCAATAAGATGCAGATATCCATCGACTCGCTGAAAGTGGACAGGCTCAATCTGATGGGATACGACTACAGCAGGATTGCGGCTGCGGGTGAGATAAGCGAAGACGCTTTTGACGGTAAATTCGTATGCGGAGATCCAAACCTGAATTTCCTCTTCCAAGGGACTTTCGCTCTCTCAAAGAACACGAACAACAGCCTCTACAAGTTCTATGCGAATGTCGGTCATGCAGATTTGCACGCTCTGAAACTCGACAACAGGAAGATTTCGAGATTAAGGTTCAGAACCGGAGCAGATTTCGTGAGGACGGGAGAGAATGACCTCATTGGAAAAATTGAACTCGGAGGGCTCGTGCTGGAAAACGAGTCTGGAATTCACGATATCGGAGATGCAAAATTGACGTCCATCACAAAGGACGGAATATATAGGATAAAATTCGCATCAAGTTTCCTCGACGCGCTCTACAACGGCAGCGGCTCGCCGAGCGAGTTCATATCCGATCTGCAAAAGATTACCGCCGGACGCGACCTGCCTCTGCTCTATGGAGACGCAGGCGGAAAGTTTGCGAAAAAAAATGGAGATGATTCCGAAGATAGGCGCAGCGGGGAGGATGGAGAAAATGCCGTGGAGAAGCCCGGCAGGAAATATGACATAGGACTAAGTTTCCACGACACACGCGGACTGCTGTCATTCCTCTCGCCGGGACTGTACATCGCCGACAGCACGAGCCTGAGGCTCGGCATATCCCCGAAAGGACGTTTCACTTCATCAATACGCTCCTCAAGGGTAGCATATAACGGCAGTTTTCTCAAGAATTTCACGGCGGATTTCAACAACGACGACAACAACCTCACAGGCAGCATCGGTGCGGACGTCATCAGGCTCGGGAACTTTGCCTCGCTTGAGAACAGCATTCTGAAGATATATGCCGACGACAACCGCATGGGAGTTGGCTTTCAGTATGACAACAAAGGAGAACTCGACAACCGGGGAGAGATCTATGCGCTCGGAGAGCTTTCGCGCGGAACGGACGGAGAACTTACGATGGGAATACGCCTATTGCCGTCGACAGTCCATCTCAATTCTCAGCGCTGGAGCATACATGAGTCGGAATTCAACATCACTAACAAGACTGCGGAGGTCAAATCGTTCGAACTCACCAACGATGAGCAGCGGCTGTCGGCATATGGAAAGGTCTCCAAATCCGCCGCTGACACGCTCTCCATGGAACTCGGCCGATTCGACATTGGCATCGTGAATCCTCTCGTAACCCCGGATCTCGGACTACAGGGCAAGCTCACCGGCCTTGCAAGGCTTGTCTCTCCTCTCGACGACAAGAGCATTCTTCTCGACGTCGTCTGCGACTCGACCTATATGGCCGGAGAGGAAATCGGAATTCTCGCCGCAAAGTGCGAATGGGACAAGACATTCAACCGCTTCGACATAAGCGCGGAGAACGACATAAACGGGAAAAACACACTCTCGGCCCAGACACGCTACACGCCGTCAAGCAAGGGGATAGAGGCGCAGCTCAAGCTCGACGGCTTCAACATCGGCTATGCACGGCCCTTTGTGGAGGAAATTTTCAACAGGTTCGAAGGCGAACTTTCAGGACGTATTGCCCTTGACGGGCCGGTCACATCTCCGGGAATCAGTTCGGAAGATGTAAGGATCGACAACGGGGTGCTCAGCATCGCTTTCACAAATGTTCCCTATCAGGTCAGCGGTCCAGTCCATATAGACAATGATGGAGCGCATTTCGACAATGTAAGCGTCACTGACAAGTTCGGCTCCACGGGAAATGTGAACGGGGCCATAACTTTCGGAAACTTCGTGACTCCGGGGCTGGATCTCAAGGCGAGCGTGAAAGATCTGGAATGCCTCGACACCACTCCAAGCCTGAGTCCTTATTTTTACGGACACCTCTTCGCCAGCGGAAACGTGCGTATCAGCGGTCCTTTCAGCGGAATTGTACTTGATATTGACGCTATTACGGAAAAGACCGGCAACCTGCACATCCCGATCCCGAACACGTCAGTGGCCGGAGCTACCGACCTGCTCAGATTCAGAGAAGAGGAAAAGGTAGTGTGGGTGGACCCGTATGAAGAGATGATGAGCAAGCTGAAGAAGCAGACTGAGGAATCCGGAGACTTCAGCCTCAATCTGCGCGTGGGAGCCACACCTGGCGTGACGGCATTCGTGGAGATTGACAGGGAAAGCGGCAACATGCTCTCGGCAAACGGCAACGGCCAGATTGAACTGAAGATGAAAGGCGATGATTTCAACATAAACGGCAATTACAACATCAGCGGCGGAAGCTACAAATTTGTAGCCCTGGGGCTTGCCTCGCGTGACTTTCAGATTAAGGAGGGCAGTTCCATCCGCTTCAATGGCGACATTATGGAGAGCAGCCTGAACATCGACGCGCTCTACAAGACGAAAGCCTCTCTGTCAACGCTGATTGCGGACACAACGTCGGTGAGCACGCGAAGGACGGTGGAGTGCGGAATCAGCATCTCGGACAAGCTGAAGAACCCGCGTCTCGGATTCTCGATTAACGTCCCGGACATAGACCCTACCATAAAGTCCAAGGTTGAGAGTGCGCTCAGCACTGAAGACAAGATTCAGAAGCAGTTCCTTTCGCTGATTATCTCGAACAGCTTCCTTCCTGACGAGCAGTCCGGCATCGTGAATAGTTCTACCTTGCTCTACTCCAACGTCTCGGAGGTGATGGCCAACCAACTCAACAACATCCTCCAGAGGCTCGACATCCCGATAGACCTCGGACTGAACTATCAGCCCAACTCGAAAGGAAACGACGTTTTCGACGTGGCCGTCTCGACACAGTTGTTCAACAACCGCGTGGTGGTGAACGGAAACATAGGTAACAGGCAGTATAAGCCGACAGGCACCAACACCGACGTGGTGGGCGACATAGACATTGAAGTAAAACTGAACCGCTCCGGAACCCTGCGGCTGAACCTTTTCTCGCACTCCGCCGACCAGTACACGAACTATCTTGACAACTCCCAGCGTAACGGCATCGGTATGGGCTACCAACTGGAATTCAACGGAATAAAGGATGAGGACCGGAGCAAGCTGACAACACTGAAAGTGGAGGCGCGGGACACACTGAAGGCACAGAAGCCACGGAAGTCGAAACTGACACGCAAGCAGAAAAAGTCGTACACCCCCAAGTCTGAATAATGTTCACCCCAGTCGCATAAGATTTTTAGAGAATATGGAGAATATCACGAATAAACTTTACCTGGTGCCCTCTCCGCTCGGGGATTATGAGCCGGAAAGGGTGATTCCCTCCCCGGTGTTGGAGCTGCTCGGAAGCGTGGGGATATATGTGGTGGAGGAACTGCGGACAGTGCGGCGCTATCTGTCCAAGGCCGGGTTGCGGGGAAAGATTGACTCTCTGGAGTTTCACGAACTGAACGAGCACACGGACGCTGCCACTGTGGAATCCTACCTGGAACTATTCCAGCGCGGCGACGTGGCACTCATCTCGGAGGCCGGGCTCCCTGCGGTCGCCGACCCCGGAGCACAGCTGGTCTCGCTCTGCCAGAGGCACGGGATTCAGGTGGTGCCGTTCGTCGGGCCGTCCTCGCTGATGTTGGCCCTGATGGCCTCCGGGCTGAATGGCCAGGCGTTCGAGTTCTGCGGCTACCTCCCGGCAAAGCCGGCAGAGCGTCGCGTACGGCTGAAGTCCATCGAGAAAGAGGTCTTGGCAAGCGGCCGGAGCCACATCTTCATCGAGACGCCTTACCGCAACGATGCGATGCTTTCTGACATCTGCTCCGTGTGCGGAGACAGAACGTTAGTCTGCGTCGCGGCCGACATAACGACCTCTGACGAGTTCATCAGGACTCTGAGGGTCGGAGAATGGAAACGTAAGGTTGCGGGAGGCTTTCAAATAGGAAAGCGGCCCTGCGTATATATAATTGGTGTAGCACCCGGCTGTGGCGCTGCGGAGAAATTGGTGCACCACGGAAGATAGGAATAAAGATAAAATTTAATGATATGACAAGCTTACTTGAACTTGAGGGAATGGAATTCCATTCAAATCACGGATGTTACGAGGACGAAAAGAAACACGGCAATCGTTTTATCGTGGATTTCATGGCGGAAATCGATGTCGACAAAGCCGCAAAAACTGACAATCTCGCGGACACCGTGGATTTGGCGGAGATATACACTATTGCTGCAAAGGAGATGGCCACCCCGTCAAATCTCATCGAGAACGTCGCTGCACGCATCGTCCGCAGTGTCGAAAAAAGATACCCACGTCTTGGACATTTCTCAATCCGCGTGTCGAAGCAGAATCCGCCGATAAAAGGGGGCAAGGCCGAGTGGAGTCGGATTACGATGGACGGCGGCAGTGAAAAAAGTTTCTAGAAGCGGATTACTGCGTTTATGAATACTAAGATATCGTTTATTACTCTGGGGTGTAAGCTGAACTATGCGGAGACCTCGACTTATGAGAGACGGCTTCTGGAGAGCGGAGTGCCGCTGGAGGTGACGCCATGGTCGAAGGGGGCGGACATATTCCTCGTGAACACGTGTTCGGTGACGGAACATTCGGACAAAAAGTGCAGGAATATCATCAGGAAGTTGCATAGGGTGTCTCCGGATGCGGCTATTTTCGTGACCGGTTGCTATGCCGAGCTGAAACGCGGTGAGATTGAGGCTTTGGAGGGCGTGCGCGCGGTCTATGGGGCGAAGGAGAAGAACGGGGTCGTTCCGGGGATACTGAAATATGTCTCCGAGTGCAGCGGGGGCGAATCGCTGAAAGGAAATCCGTGTAAAAACGCCGAGAATGCCGCGAATGGAGAGAAAGCCATCGTGGATATGCCTGGCGGAAAGGATGAGGGACACGTCCTCGGAGCGTATTCGGACTGCAATTATCTGGGAGCATATTCCACCGGCGAACGCACGCGCTCGTTTCTCAAGGTCCAGGACGGATGCGACTTCAAGTGTAACTACTGTACGGTGCCGTACGCCCGTGGTGAGAGCAGGAATGAGCCCATTGCCGACATTGTACTGAAAGCGGAGGAGATTGCCGCCGCCGGATGCCGTGAGATCGTGATTACCGGAGTGAACACCGGAGATTTCGGGAAGAGCACAGGAGAGAATTTCTTCGACCTCATCAGGGCGCTGAACTCCGTCGAGGACATTGAGCGCTACCGCATATCGTCAATTGAGCCCAATCTACTGACAGAACCGATGATTGACTGGATTGTGTCGGGGACAAAGTTCCTCCCGCATTTCCATATTCCCCTTCAAAGCGGAAGCGACACGGTTCTCCGTGAGATGGGACGACGCTACGACACGGAAACCTTTGCGCGTAAGATTGAATACATACGTAAGGCATTCTTAGACAGGAAGGTATTCTTCGGAATCGACGTCATCGTGGGATTTCCAGGCGAGACAGACGAACTCTTCGAACAGACGTACAATTTTCTTAAGGACAGGATACGTCCGGCGTTCATTCACATTTTCCCTTATTCACGACGGGCGGGAACCCCGGCTGCCGTGCGGAAAGACCAGGTGCAGGACAGCGTGAAGACGGAAAGGGTCGCGCGGCTGGAGGAACTTTGCAAGGAACTGCACCGGGAGTTTGTCAGCGGATGTCTCGGGGACTCGGCTCAGGTGCTTTTTGAAGGCGCGGACAAGAATGGGAAGATGTGCGGATACACGGAAAACTACATCAAGGTGTGGGAGGACTATGATCCTCAGCTCATCGGACGCACTTCGACTGTCGTCCTGACGGCTGAGAACACGAGGATTGAGGCGCTTGGTGGCGAGGAATAGATTCTTTCAGAGCATACGGCTTCACGCTGGAGGTGAGAACCCTCAGCTCATGAAAAAATCGCGTAGGGTTTCTCTCCTCCCGCTTTTTTGAAGCCTTTCGCACATATACAAAAAGGACATAATATGACTTACACAGAAAACTTCCAGGAGAAAAAAGGAAGACGGACGCGGTTGACGTTTTTCGGGAGCGGGACTTCACAGGGCGTGCCCGTAATCGGCTGTCAGTGTGAAGTTTGCAGAAGTGCGGACCCGATGGATAAGAGACTCCGGTCGAGCGTGCTGGTGGAGCATGAAGGGATGACGATTCTTGTCGATGCCGGTCCGGACTTTAGGGCGCAGATGCTTAGAGCGGACGTGCGTCATCTCGACGCGATACTCCTGACCCATAATCACAAGGACCACACAGGAGGGCTTGACGATGTGAGGGCACTCAATTACACAGAGGGACGGGCCTGCGAAATCTATTGTGAAAAATATGTGGAGGATTCGCTGCGGATGGAGTATTCCTATGCTTTTGCTGCCCACAAATACCCCGGTGCCCCCGAATGGCATGTCCACAACATCACGGACGAGCCATTCACCGTCCGCTTCGACGACTCGGCTCCGCACCTTAGATGGGAATCGGGAATCGGCTACCACGAGGTGCCGGGCGAAACTGACGGTGTTGTTCGGGAAACGACGGTCATCCCAATCCGCGGAATGCACGGTGCGCTTCCGGTGCTCGGCTTCCGTTTCGGAAACATCGCCTACTGCACGGACATGAACTACATCCCCGAGGAAGAGTTCGCGAAGCTCGAAGGTCTGGAGCATTTCATAATCAACACGGTGAAGCGCGGCACCCACAACTCACACTGGGGCCTGGAGCAGGCAATTGAGGTCTGCCGCAGGGTCGGAGCGAAACATTCGTGGCTCACGCACCTGAGCGACCGCCTGCCGAAGTACAAGGACTTCGTTCCTGAACTGAAGGCACTTCCGGACAATGCTGACGGCACACCGCCAAACATTCTCCCCGCCTTCGACGGGCTTGTCATCGAGGGGTAACCAAACGCAAAACCTGAGAAAATGAAAAGAGTTGCAATCCAAGGATATAGAGGCTGTTTCCACGAGCAGGCCGCACGGGACTTCTATTCAAAGAAGGGTGAGGACATCTCCATTGTCGAATGTCCCACATTCAGCGGACTATTCACGGCCGTCAGGGAGGGGCGTGCAGATGCCATCGTCATGGCAATCGAGAATACGATTTCGGGAGGTCTGTTGCCCAATTTTGAACTGCTCAGAGCCAATACGCACAAAATTAAGGGAGAAACTTACATCCCCATCCACCAGAACCTCATGGCGCTCCCCGGACAGGATATCCATGACATCCGGGAAGTGCGGACTCACTATATGGCGATAAACCAGACCCGTCAGTTCTTTGAGCACAACTGCCCGTGGATCAAGATGGTGGAGTCTGAAGACACGGCAAAGAGCGCAATTGAGATTGCATCCGGGAAACTCATGGGTGTAGGCGCAGTGGCATCCCGTCTCGCGGCAGAGCAGAATTCCCTTGAGATCCTCGCTGCCGACATAGAGACCTATAAGCAAAATTTTACGCGTTTTCTAATCCTCGACGACAGCATATCTGTCCCGGACAATGCTGTCACAAAGGCTTCTCTCTGTTTCACTCTCCCCCACAAACCGGGTTCTCTCGCCCAGATTCTGACCATCCTGTCATTCTATGACATGAATCTGACACGAATCCAGTCGCTCCCCATCCCCGGTCAGGAATGGCAATACTTCTTCTACATCGACATCCGCTTCTTTTCCCGTTCCCGCTACCGCCAGGCTCTCAAGGCTGTACGCCCCCTGATGCAGGATCTCAACATCCTCGGCGAGTACCCTGCGGCAGCTGGAATTTAGAAACATGACCGTTCCGTAATAATTTCTTAACAATTTTTTCGCACTTTTGCGGAAAATATGCGTTAACATGGAATATCTTATTTTGATTCTGTCACTTGCCGGGATTGTGCTCGGGGCGGATTTTCTCGTGAAAGGAGCCGTTGTAGTGGCCAGGAAGTGCAGGGTGTCAAGCTTTGTTATCGGAGCGGTGATTGTTGGCATCGGGACGTCATTGCCGGAATTGGTGGTCAGCACGGTCGGGGCAATAGGTGGAAACTCGGAGGTCGCGATAGGCAACGTTGTAGGCTCCAATATATTCAATGTATTCGCGATTCTCGGTCTCACGGCGCTCTTCTTTCCGATTGCGGTGTCACGTGAAAACATGAAATTCGAAATTCCTTTCTGCATAGCAGTATCTATCCTGCTTATGCTGCTGGTCTATAACTTCTTCGTCGGTGGTGAGCCGCGTCTCGGAAGATGGGACGGAGCCGCGCTGCTTCTTGTTTTTACATCATTTATGTGGATTTCGCTGCGCCGAGGCAAAAGCTCTGCGGCTACCGACGGGGAGTCAGTGGAAGAGGAAAATAAGAGCCTATGGTTCGCTGCATTCAGCATTCTCGGAGGACTTGCCGCGCTGATCGTAAGTTCGAACTTCTTCGTCGATGAGGCTGTGGCCATTGCAAGGAAACTCGGCGTCAGCGACGCATTCATATCCATAACCCTTCTTGCCTGCGGCACATCCCTTCCGGAACTTGCTGCGTCAGTCACAGCGGCCGTCAAGAAAGACACAGATATGGCCCTTGGAAACATCATAGGCTCCAACATCTTCAACGTCACGATGATTCTCGGTACAGCCTCGCTGATAACACCTCTGACAACAGGGAAAATCGGACTCGTTGACTATGGCGCAATGATACTTGCCGCCGTACTCCCAATGATTTTCGGCATACGGGGAAAGATTACACGCTTCGAAGGCCTGCTTATGCTCCTGTGCTACGCCGCCTACACCTGGTACATCGTGACCTATGTAATGGCGGTTTAAGCCAACCAAAGGCCATATTCAGAAAGTGAATTTGACCATACACTGAACCCGGTGGCTGTGGACCCAGTGAAGGTCTTCCGTGGCGAGGGCGCGGACGTTGTAGTATGTCTTGTCCGTGGTTTTGTCTTTTTCCGGTGTGCCGAACTGCGCTCCTGAAAATTCGTAGTCGAGACCTATGGAGAGTTTGCCGAAGTTGCAGATTAGTGCAGGGCAGATGCGGTAGAGCTGATTGAGGTTTTTGAAACTGTTTTTCGAGAAATAGAAATCGGACTCAAGCACCTTCCCGTCATTGGCGGGATTGTAGAGGTCTTCGGATGTGCCGAAATTCTTGTAATAGCCCACCATCAGCATCGGAGCCCATTTCTTGCCGTAAGAAACTGTAAACCAAGTGGATGAAGAATGGGTCGGAGCATATTCGTAATGACCGTCCTCACCGAGGCCTTCAAATTTTTTCGTTATTCCGTAGCCTCCCTGAATGTTGTAATGCTCACCCGCCGAAGCGTAGATGGTCTTGGCCTTCAGCGCGAGTTTACCCTTGACATACTGCATATAGACAAAGGGAGATGCGGTGGTGATGCGGTCCGAAACCTTTGCAGTAGTCGTTTTTTCTGCTCCGGTTTCGTCCTTATATTTGATTGTTCCCGTTGTACGCGGCTTGATGCTGAGAATGTCAACACCGGCACGTGCCATCCAGCCACCGAACTTGAGAGTGGCTCCCAGATAGCCTTCCGGAGTGCAGCCATATTTGATGTAATTTGCCGACTGTCCGTCAGGACCTGCGGATGTATACTGCATCTGCCATATTGCCGAAGCGGTGAGAGTGAAATGTCCGCCCAGATTAGCATCCATTGTCAACTGCGGAGTGCGGCTGAAAGGGCCGAAAGGAGCACCGGATTCGAGTGTGAAGACAGGACAAAGATCTGCCGCAAGCGGATGCCAAGCCTGGCCCATCTTAAGATTGACAGAGGCCGTTTTCCCCCCTGCCATCGGAAGGTCCTTCCAACCGAGAGTGAGAAAAGCCTGACGAAGACGCATGGTGGCCGTTCCTGTCACACCGGAGAGTCCCGCATAGAAATCCGCCTCAATCTTAGCCCCAATTGACGTCCGACCAATCTGATAGCCGCTCACATCAACACCTACCCTCGAAGTGAGCGAAAGGAAACGGAACGAATTCTTCCGGTTCAAATCGTCACCCAAATCATTGAGCTTATGGTCCTTGGGGAGATAGAAGAAGAGGTCTCCCGTTCCTGCCACAGCCTCGCGGGAGTCGTACGCCATATAGTTGCGGACAAAGCCGTAAAACTTATAATGATTCTGAAGATGCTCCTTCACTGCATTTTCTTTCACAGGCGCTTGAGCAGTCTCCATTGCCGGACAAGAAGATGCACAAGCAGCCACAGCGCCGTCAACCGCAGCGCCGTCAACCGCAGCAATGGCACTTGCTGAAATGCTCAGAAGTGCCATTGTGCAAAGAATATTTGATATTTTTCTCATCTATTAAAATTTCGGGAGGCCAATAAATATCATAATCAGATACAAAAGAACTATTCCGATTCCGCCGATAATCGCTCCGGTAAGTGCCATATCCTTCGTTTTGATGAGCCCGGTCGAATGCGCGATGGCGTTCGGTGGGGTTGAAATCGGGAACAGCATTGCAAGCGAGCAAGTCACGGCAACAGTCACTATAAGCGTTGCGGCGCCTCCCATTCCCTCGAAGCCAGGCGTCCCGGCCATTCCGGTCGCGACAGCAGCGAGAATCGGTATGAGCAGAGCCGAAGCAGCAGAGTGGGAAATGAAGTTCGAGAGTGCGTAAGCAAGCAGGCTGGCCACGACGAGTACAAGAAGCGGCATCCACTGTCCGAATGGTATTGCCTCGACAAGATGCGCTGCAAGCCCGGTTTTGTTAAGTCCAAGACCAAGAGCGAACCCTCCGGCAACCATCCAGAGCACATCCCAGTCAAGAGACTTGAGCTCTTTCTTCCCGAGCACGCCGGTTGCTGCGAAAACACCGACAGGAATCATTGCCACGACATAGGAGTTTAGACCGTGAAGTTTCTCGGTCATCCACAGGAAGACAGTCACGATGAAGGTCACCACCACAATCCAGTAGCTCTTGTCCTTGTTTGGCTTACCCTCTATTTTGAGCTCAATCTTGTCGACCTTGAACGGGAACACAACGAGCAGCATCGCCCACGAAATAAGAAGCATCACAATGGCGAAAGGCACCATCACAGAGCACCACTCCGGGAAACCGATGCGTGCAATCGGCTCAAAAGCCGTTCCGAGAGACTCGTTTGCAGCCGCAAGCTTTCCGTTGATTGTCTCGATGAATGACGGTTCGTTGAGATATTTAAGCGCAATTGTGTTCGGAGGCGTTCCGATAGGTGTTCCTATGCCTCCAATGTTCGCCGCAATCGGAATTGCCAATGCGAGACCTATCTTGCTGCCCTCGTCAGGAAGGGAGCGGAGCACAGGCGCGAGGAACGCGAGCATCATCGCCGCCGTGGCGGTGTTGCTCATAAACATCGAGAACAGTCCGATCACCATCAGAAAGCCGAGCAGCACCATCTTCGGGTTGGTTCCGAAAGGAGCCATGAGGATGCGGGCGAGCTGGGCGTCAAGGCCGACCTTCGTGGCACAGAGCGCAAGGGCGAATCCGCCAAGGAAAAGCATCACCGTAGGCTCAGCGAATGTAGCAAGTATGGATTTGTAACTGACGAGGCTACCGACATTTGCGTCTGACGCGAAAGTGAATGCGGCCTGGTCGGAGACGGTAAGTAGCATCAAGACGATAATCATCGTGGAGGTACACCACGTCGGGATAATCTCGAAAATCCAGAACATCGCGGCAAGCACGAAAAGGGCTATGACTCTGACTTCAACCTGCGAGAGAACGCCGTCTCCGAAGAAAAGACTATAGCCGAAGGTAAGGTTTCCGACGGTCACAGGCTCTATCGGGAAAAACCACAGGAATGCGAAAAGTATCAGTGCAACAGGAAGACACACCACATACTTCAGATTGAGTTTCTTATCACTCATTTTGTGTTATTTTTTAATTTTTCGGTCAATATGAGGTTCCCATATCCCCTCCACGGCAAGAAAAATGCAGCCTCTACGGGAATAAAGGCTGCAAATTTAATCAATTTTTCCATAACGGCAATCGTATTTCTCAATAAGCGTCATATGACGCCCTGATCGAGCATTGCGCGGGCGACTTTCATAAAACCGGCGATGTTGGCACCCTTGACATAGTTCACATAGCCGGACGGCTCAGTGCCGTGGACAACGCAGGTCTCGTGGATGCTGCGCATGATTTCGTGAAGCTTGGCATCAACTTCTTCGGCAGTCCAAGAGAGGTGCATGGCGTTCTGGGTCATCTCCAGACCGGAAGTCGCCACACCGCCGGCATTCACAGCCTTCCCCGGAGCGAACATGACGCCGGCACTCTGGAAGGCAGCGATCGCTCCCGGAGTGCAGCCCATATTGGAAACCTCGGCACATAGTTTCACTCCGCCAGCAATCAGTTCACGCGCATCATCTTCCGACATCTCATTCTGGAACGCACATGGCATCGCGATGTCGCACTTTACGCTCCATGCTTTCTTTCCCGGCGTGAATACCGTGCCAGGGAATTTTTGCGCGAAAGGAGCCACCACGTTGTTGTTGGACGCGCGAAGTTCAAGCATATAGGAAATCTGCTCCTGCGTCATTCCTCCGGAAATCTCAACTACACCATCCGGACCTGAGATTGCAACCACCTTAGCACCAAGTTCTGTAGCCTTCTTCGCCGTTCCCCATGCGACATTACCGAAACCGGACACCACCACGCGCATACCCTTGATGTCGAGCCCGGCATGATGCAGGACATGCTGGACGAAATAGACTGCGCCATAGCCGGTCGCCTCAGGACGGATCAGGGAACCGCCCCAGGTCATTCCCTTTCCAGTAAGGACTCCCGTATGTTCGCGTGCAAGTTTTTTGTACATTCCGAAAAGGTAGCCTATTTCGCGGCCTCCGACTCCCACGTCTCCTGCCGGGACGTCCGTGTCGGGTCCTATGTTGCGCCAAAGCTCGAGCATAAACGCCTGGCAAAAGCGCATGATCTCAGCGTCCGACTTGCCCTTGGGGTCGAAGTCAGAACCGCCCTTTCCACCGCCCATAGGCAGGGTCGTGAGCGCATTCTTGAAGGTCTGCTCAAAGCCGAGGAACTTCAACATGGAAACGCTCACAGCAGGATGGAAGCGCAGACCGCCCTTGTAGGGACCGATTGCGCAGTTGAACTGCACCCGGTAGCCGGTGTTCACCCTTATCTCTCCCCTGTCGTCAACCCATGTCACCTTGAATGTGAAAATCCTGTCCGGCTCCACAAGCCTCTCGACAATCCGTGCCGTCTCAAATTCAGGGTGTTCGTTATAGACGTCCTCAATGGTCTCCAGAACTTCCCGCACCGCCTGCAAGTATTCCTTCTGTTCCCCATACTTCGCCTCCAGCGAGGCCATAATCCTTTCCGTCTTCATATTTCAGTGTTTTTGTGGTTATTATTGCTTTGCAAAAAGGGCCTTGTGAACAAAAATTCACAAAGCCCTTCAATTCATATATTTCAAAAGCCTGTCATAACAAAGCCCCATCAATATTTATCTCATGTTATCAGAAAATCACAGCAGTACTCAAACCCCTGAGAAGTAAAAATGTCATAAGTGGTGCGATTGCAAGGCGTGCGAGGAAATCAAACCGCAGCAACCTAAGGGTTGTGAGGATTTGATTTACCGAGCGACAACGAAGCAAGCGTGCCGCTTAGGGCATTTTTAGCGTGCCGCTTAGGCATTTTACTGCTGCTGAGCAGCAGCAGCCTTAGCCTGAAGCTCCTCCTGAAGCGAAGCCAGCGTACGTCCCTCAGGTATGCCGAGAATCACGCGAAGTTCAGGAGTGAGGTCGATGCTCTGGGCAGGATCAACGTAAAGAACAGAATTCACGTCGAACACATATGCGAGCTTCTTGTCCTTGGCAATCTTCTGAATCGCCTCGTTCACCTTCTGATAAATCGGAGCCTGAAGGCTCTGCTGCATCTGCTGAAGCTCCTGTCCGATGGACTGTTCGAACTCCTGAAGGCGTGCCTGGATATCCTGAAGTTCCTTCTCTTTTGAAGCCTTGATTGCAGGAGTCCATGAAGCCTGTTTCTGCTGATAAGTGGCGAGCTTGCTCTGGAATTCCTCACCCATGGCGGTGTAAGTCTCGTTAGCCTCCTTCTGGGCCTCGTCAAGGCGAGTCCTGACAGTGTCCATTGCCGGCATGAGTTGAATCAGTTCAGTGGTGTTGACATGCCCTGTGGTTACGTTCTGGGCAAATGCAGCCGTTGCGAAAAGCGATGCGACTGCGACAAAAAGCATTTTTTTCATATCTGTAAAATTTATTTTTTTTCAATTATTTATGTCCAAACGGATGGTTCACTGCTAAAGCTGTGCCAATCTTTTAGAACTGCTGTCCGATGACAAAGTGGAACTGGCTCTTTCCGTTCACAGGGTCGTCGAATCCCCATCCCCAGTCCACACCGAGCAGACCGATCATCGGGAGGAACACCCTCACGCCGACACCGGCAGAGCGCTTGATCTGGAACGGGTTGAAGTTGCGCAGGTCGCTCCAGCAGTTTCCTCCTTCGAGGAAAAGCAGGGCGTAAATCGTTGACTGCGGTTGGAGAACCACCGGATAGCGGAGTTCGACGGTGAACTTGTCGTAGACGTTACCGGCATAGTAGTTTCCAGATGAGTTGTACTGCGAAGTGCTAGTCGGAGTAAGCGAGTAGTTCTCGTATCCTCTGAGCGAAATGATGTCAGAACCATACGTGTCATAGCCGGACATTCCGTCACCTCCGACGCGGAAACCCTCGAACGGCGAATATCCCCACTTGCGGTTGTAGTAGCCAAGGAATCCGAACTGCGCACGCGTCATCAGGACAAGATCGCCGACAAGTTTCGTGTAGACCGCGCCTTTGAACTGCCATTTGTGGTACTCAATCCATCTGTATCTGGTCTCCGATGACTGGAGACTATAGTCGATGTCCCGAGGATTCTTTATCGTTGGCTTTCCGTTCGCGTCAAGGACGCCGTAGTCCTTCTTTCTCAAAAGGGAGTAAGGAGGAGTCAACTGAAGCGAAATGGAGAAGTCCGAGCCCTGGCGAGGATAAATCTGCTGGTCCGTGGAGTTACGGGACAGGCTTATCAGGTAGCTGAGGTTGTGCGAAATGCCGGTATTGAACAGGAAGTTATACTGCCAGTCCTTAAGGCTGTATGTCTGCCAGCTCAACTGGTTGTAGAGGACGAAGTAGTTGTCAGGCCATTTCAGACGTGTTCCGATTCCTGCAGCAAATCCATAGACCTCCATATACTGGTCGTTGTTCAGGATGTTGAAAGCAAGATAGGAGTTGGTCTGTCGCGTGTAGTAGAGTGAGAGGTTCAGCGAGGTAGGCTTCTTTCCGAACAGCCACGGCTCGGAGAAGCTTGCTGAGAGCGAGGTGTAATAGGTGCCGTTGGTCTGGAATCTGAACGCAAGGTTCTGAGCGTCTCCGAGCGGAACCGGCCTCCACGCCGTCTTGTCGAAGAAACGGTGCGTCGAGAAGTTGTTGAAACTGACTCCGACCGTTGCGACGAAGGTGTTGCCGCCCCATCCTCCTGAAAGTTCGAGCTGACTTGAAGGCTTCTCTGTCACATTATATACGACATCGACAGTGTTGTTGAGCTGGTTTGGAATGATTGAATATCCCTTGCTTGGGTCAGCGATAGCCTCCGGGTCGAACTGCCCCATGGACGCAATCTCACGGATGGAGCGCTCGAAGTCGGACTGGCTGAAGAGGTAGCCGGGACGTGTGAACACCTGACGACGGACAACTTTCTCGTTAGTGAGGTCATTTCCGTTGATTATGATGTTGTTCAAAGTAGCCTGCTTGCCCTCTACGACACGCATCTCCACGTCCACGGAATCCCCGACGACATTGAGTTCGACAGGCTGGATGTTAAAGAAGAGATAGCCGTTGTCCCTATAGAGCTTCGACACGTCATATTCGTTCTGCTTTCCGCCACCGTAGAGCCTCTTCTCCATCGTAACGACATCGTAGACATCGCCTTTCTTAATCTGGAGAATGTCGTTCAGAGCCTCGGCAGGATAGACAGAATTTCCTGTCCAAGTGATGTTGCGGAAATAATATTTCTTTCCCTGATCAATCTTGAAGTCTATCTCAAGTTTTCCCGGCTCCACAAAATAAACAGTGTCGCTGAGAATCCTCGCGTCGCGGTAGCCGGCCTCATTAAAGGCCTCGATGAGTCCCTTCTTGTCGTTCTTGAACTCCGTCTCGTTGAATTTCTTGGACTTGAAGAAGTTCTGAAGCCTCTTGTCCCTGGTCTTTTTCATGGACTTGACGAGCTTGGATTCCTTCACATCGTAGACGCCGCCGAAGTCAATCTTCTTGATGCGGACCTTCTCGTTCTTGCTGATGGCGAAATTCACGCGGATGGCACCCTTCACGAGAGTGTCGCGCTTTGTCTGAATGTCGACCGTGGCGTTGTTGTAGCCCTTCTCGTCGTAGAACCGCTTTATAATGTCCGTGGAGGTCTTGGCAACATAGTCGGAGAATACGCCTCCCGGCTTGAGGTTCAGCCTTTCCTTCAAGTCCTTCTGATCACCACTCTTGATGCCGGAGAACGTCCAACGGGAAACGCGGGGCCGCTCGGTCACGCGAATCTTAAAGAAGGCCGTATCACGCGCTGCGTTGAGAGAATCGATTGCCACGGAAACATCCTCGAAATAACGCCGGCTCCACATCTTGTCGATGAGCAGCGAGAAGAAATCACTCGGGACAGTCACTTCCATTCCTTCGCGAAGGCCGCTTGTCTGGACAATCTGATCCCTATTCACGTAGTTGTTTCCCTCAACGGTGACTCCGCCGACAATATATTTCTTAGGATTGTTGTAATCCACCGTCACTCCGGACTGCGCCCACGCCACAGCCCCCGAAAGGACGTACAGAAGGGCAACGCAGAACAGGAATCTTAGTCTAATCGTCATCTATTCTCAAAAAATTTCGTGTTACGATTCGTAATGTCGTTTTCCGTGTTTGGCACGTACAACCTGCAAATATATGCAATTTATTTCACTTTGCCATATCGACGGTCGCGTTTTGCGTAGCTTTCAAGCGCCGCGCGGAATTCCGGTTTGCGGAAATCGGGCCATAAGGTTTCGGTGAAAAGGAATTCGGAATATGCCGCCTGCCACAGGAGATAGTTGCTCAAGCGTGTCTCTCCGGAAGTGCGGATTATGAGATCCGGATCCGGGATGCCGGCGGTCACGAGATAGCTGTCGAAAAAGGAAAGTTCCGCATTCTTCAGTCTGTCAAGGGCTTCCGGGGACTCCGCGGCTTCGAGAGCCATTTTTTTTGCAGCCTGGAAGATGTCCCACTTGCCGGAATAACTCATAAAAAGGATGAGCGTCAGGTTCTTTCCATCCCGTGTACGCGCCATGCAGTCATCGATTGTGGCGTTGAGTTCATCGGATAGCCGCTCCCTATGTCCGAGCACGACAAAGCGCACCCCGTTTTTCAGGAATGTCGGAAGTTCATTCGCCATACATTTGGCCATCAGCGACATAAGTCCCGCGACTTCCTCATCCGGCCTTTTCCAGTTCTCCTCCGAAAAGGCATAGAGAGACAAATATTTCACTCCTTCCTCGACACAGGCCTCAGTGCAGGCACGCACCGACTCGACGCCCTCGAAATGCCCGTATATACGTTCCTTGCCCCTTGCCTTTGCCCATCGGCCGTTCCCGTCCATTATTATGGACACATGTACGGGCAGGTTGTTCCTGTTTTCCATAATTGTAGTTTTATGCGCGCCCGCTGTGGGACGCCATCGTGAATTAATGCCTATTTCTCATGTCCTCCCCCCAATAGAGTTTGGTAGTAAGGGCATCGACGAATCCGGTATTTCGGAGCCGCGCCCGCTTGAGCGAAAATTGTGCCACCGACACATCCACCCGGGAGTCTCCGGCCATCACGAAATTGACGTTGTCCGCCGAAAGGACGAGTTTCGGGTCTCTGGAGCGAAAACTGAGTTCTATGGAAGAGGTGTCAGGAATTATGAGAGGACGGACATTCAGATTGTGCGGAGCGATCGGAGTCACGAGCAACACTCGCGAGTCCGGAAATGCAATCGGACCTCCAGCGCTGAGAGAGTAGGCTGTGGAGCCGAGCCCAGTCGCAACAATAAGCCCGTCAGCCCAATAAGTCGGAAGCACGCTGCCGCTTATGACCGCGTCCACGCCAAGCATTGCCGGACCAAGTCTGTGTACGGATATTTCATTGAGCGCGAGAAAACGCCGAGTCTTCTCGGCAGGAGAATGGACCTCTGCGGAAAGAATTGGGCTATCTTCTATCCTGTAATCACCAGTTACAATCGCCTCCGCGACATCCTCCGGTCTGTTTTCAGAAAGGAATCCGAGCCGTCCCATATTCGCGCCGAGCACCGGCACGCCAAGTGGGGCTGCAAGCCTCGCCGCCGAAAGGAACGTGCCATCACCTCCAAGGCTGACAATCAGTTCCGGACGGGCGTCCCCTATTCTTTCGCCAATCTCCTCCGCAGGCTCCGATATATAGACAGAACAAAGTTCAACTCCGGCATCGGTCAGACGCCGCTCAAGTTTTCTGTAGGCTTCCGTACCGGTCAATTCGGGGTTTCTGTAAAAGACTGCAATCATTGTGAATATTGTTGTGACAACCTGCAAAATTAGTAATTTATTGACAGGATTTGAACAATAATGTATATTTTTGCAGCCTATACCAAAAAGACAAGCAATATGACAAGACTTAGCGTTAATATAAATAAATTCGCAACCCTCAGAAATTCCCGCGGAGGCAACATGCCGGACGTGGAGAAGGCAGCCGTAGACTGCGAAAGATTTGGCGCTGAAGGAATCACGGTGCATCCGAGGCCGGACGAGAGACATATAAGGTACGCGGACGTGCGCGCGATACGCCCGATCGTAAAGACGGAATTGAATATCGAGGGAAATCCAATCCCATCGTTCGTAAACCTTGTAAAGGAGGTTCGTCCGGCACAGGTAACGATGGTCCCGGACGCGGTGGACGCGCTCACCTCAAACGCAGGATGGAACACACTGGAAAACAAGGATTTCCTCACGGAAATGTGCTCGGAATTCAGGAGTCTCGGAATCAGGACGTCGATTTTCGTGGACCCGGAGCCCAGGATGGTGGAAGGAGCCGCCGAGTGCGGTGCAGACAGGGTGGAACTGTACACTGCGGGATACGCGGAACTGTTCCCCAATTCCCCGGAAAAGGCTATTGCACCATATCTTGAGGCCGCACGGAAGGCAAGGGAATGCGGTCTCGGTCTCAACGCCGGCCATGATCTCAACCTCGAGAATCTAAGCTATTTCGTGAGGACAATTCCATGGACAGACGAGGTCTCGATAGGACATGCGCTCATCTGCGACGCTCTCTATATTGGTCTGGAAAACACGATAAGAGCCTATCTCGACTGCCTTAAATGACCGAAGTTTCCGCATTTTATCGTACCGATAGTCTGAGGTACGATATTTTTTCATATATTTGTGGGTCTTTTGCCCTTTTGGGCACGACACTATTGGCGAATAAAAAACAAAAATAATTTATACAAATGAAAAAGAACGAAATCATAACACTGACAATCAGCGTTATTGCACTTGTTGCCGTCATTGTGTTCGGCACACTCTCACTCACGTCAAACAAACAGAAGAACGAGGCAAAGGTCACCGAAACAGAGACAGTCTCTCATGCCGGAGACATCGTTTATGTCCAGCTCGACAGAATTCTGCAGGAATATGACATGGCGAACGACAAGCGTTCGGTCGTAGAGACAAAGGTTCAGAACATTCAGGCAGAGGTTACGAGAAGGGGCAAGAAACTCGAGAAAGACATCAACGATTTCCAGGAGAAGATGCAGAAGGGGCTCATGACACGTTCCGTCGCTGAGGTGCAGCAGAGTAAGCTCCAGAAGGCCCAGGACGACTTCAACATCTACGCCCAGCAGAAACAGAACGAGATTCAGGAAGAGCAGATTGTCATGATGAACCAGCTCGCCGATGCAATCAAGACATGGCTCGACAAGTACAACGAGACGATGGGTTACGCAATGATTCTCACAAATCAGGGAGGCGCCCCTGTCATCACTGGCGACGCGACCCTCGACATCACTGATGAGGTGATTGCCGGACTCAATGAGGAATATGTCGCAACTAAAGCAAAGAAATAATTGAAAATAGCGCTGCTGTCCTGCTTTTACCCTTACAGAGGAGGGATTTCCCAGTTCAACGCCTGCCTTTATGAAGAACTGGGCAAGACGAATGATGTCAGAGCCTTCAACTTTTCAAGGCAATATCCCGAATTTCTCTTTCCGGGCAAGACGCAGAAGGTGACCGAAGACGATGAGGCCGTGCCGGTGCGGAGTACATCCGTACTGGACACGGCCAATCCTTTTTCCTATCTGAGGACAGTGCGAGAGATACGCCGGTGGAAGCCGGACTTGTTGGTCGTGCGCTACTGGATGAGTTGGTTTGCCCCGTCGTTAGGCTATGTCTGCCGCAGGCTGAGGCGCGACTGCAAGGTCATCGGAATACTCGACAATGTGGTTCCGCACGAGCCGCATTTCTTCGATGCACCGCTGACAAAGTACTTCCTTTCAGGCTGCGACGGTTATGTAACCCTATGCGAGGCTGTGTCGGAAGACCTCTTGAAACTCAAGCCTGAGGCCAGGTTTACCGTCATCCAGCATCCTCTCTACTCCCATTTCGGGAAGAAGATGCCGCGCGAAGAAGCGGAAAGAATTCTCGGGCTCGCTTCAGGGAAGAAGAACCTGCTGTTCTTCGGACTCATCCGCGAGTACAAGGGACTTGACATTCTGCTTGAGGCATTTTCCAGGCTGGACGAAAGCTACCAGCTGATAATTGCCGGGGAGCCATACGGAAATTTTGAAAAATATCAGAAGATTATAGACTCCATTCCTGACGGAGAGAGAAGAATCTCGAAGAGTCTCCACTACATAAAGGACTCGGAAGTTTCGCTCTACTTTTCCGCGGCCGATCTCACTGTACTCCCCTACCGGAGCGCAACTCAGAGCGGAATCAGTTCTGTTTCCTACCACTTCGAGGTGCCGATGGTCGTAACGGCCGTCGGGGGGCTAAAGGAAACAATCGGAGACCGTGGGACGGGCATCGTGGCGCCGGAGGCGACACCTGAGGCAATCCGCGGGGAGATTGTCCGCTATTTCGCGGAACCGGAACTGAAGGAGAAGTTCGTGACGGAAATCAGGAAGGAAAAAGAGCGGCTGTCATGGAAAGGATTTGCGGACAGGCTCATTGAATTTGCAGATAAGCTACCATAGAAAAAAGAGACTCGATATGAATACACGTGGAATATTCGGCATGATGATTCTGTCCGTCGCATTGGCGTCGGTCCCGCCTGCATTCGCGCAGGACAATTATGTAGCGACACCGGTCTCCGTCTCCAAGGAAAAGGTGAAGGTGAACGGGCGTCTGTGCTATTCTCACGTGGTCCTGGAACGACAGACGCTATTTTCAATAAGCAAGGCTTACGGAGTGAGCATCGAGGACATCTACAAATACAATCCGGACGTAAAGGCCAAAGGACTCAAGAAGAACTCGATAATCGTCATCCCTATGCCGGAAGAACAGGAGAAGCCGTCGAAGGCCGGGAAGAAGGGCAGGAATGAGGAAAGTATGGCAAAGGTAGAGACCGCCCAGACGAGCCTTGCTCAAAAACAGGAGGAGAAGGTCACTGCCACTGCAACGAAGGATGAAGGACAGGAGCCGGAAAAGAAAAAAGCAGAGCCGAAAATCCACATCGTGAAATGGTATGAGACCATAGAAACGATAGCGGCGAAATACGACGTCGAGGTGTCCGACATCATGAAGGCAAATGGTCTCAAGGACAAGGAACTCAAGTCAAGACAGAAGTTGGTGATTCCGGAAAAGTCTGCAACAGAGGCCCATAATGTGTCTGGCTATGAACCTGCTCAGTCAGCTGAAGCTAAAGATAGTGAAAAGGATAGGGCTGTTGAAGAGATAACCACAGAAGTCGATGCAGACAGGGACGCCGATTCCGAGAAGGCAGTGACATTCTCGTCGAAGAAGAAGGTGAATCTTGCCATCGTGATGCCGTTCATGGCAGGGACAGCGAAGCCGAGTTCTTCATCAATCGACTTCTACTGCGGCGCACTACTCGCGGCAAGGGACCTCGGAAATGATGGTACGGACATAAACATCGACGTTTACGATGTGGAGGACCAAAGCAGAAGTATCACAGCAGGCATTGTCTCTGACCTGGACTTCGTCGTAGGTCCTCTCTCCCCGAATGACATCCGTAGAACCTACACCGCCATCGGGAGCGACATTGTCCTCATCTCCCCTCTTGACCCGAAGGGCGTCGAACTCACTGAAGAATATCCTAAGCTCATCCAAGTGCCGACTCCACATGACTTCCAATATGCGGATCTCGCCCAGTGGATTGCAGACGAGTCTAAACCTGGAGACAGGACGATACTCGTCACAGAAAAGGGAGCGAGAAGCAGCGACGCTATGACGAGCCTCGTGAACATGATTGACCTCTCCGGACTCAAATACACCACGGTGTCATACAGCCTGCTAGAAGGACGCGACATCATCGGGAGCCTCAAGAAAGCAACGGAAGAGGGTGCAGAACACACCAACCGGTTCATCATCGCATCGGAAAGCGAGGCATTCGTGAACGATGTGTTCAGAAACATCAGCCTCCTTTCCCGTGAAAACCGCAGGGTGGAGATTTTCTGCCATTCCAAGGTACGCGGATATGACATCGAGGTGGAGAGCCTCCACAACAACGACCTGCACGTGAGCCTCGCCTATTACATAGACTACAACTCTCCGGATGTCATCCGTTTCGTCAAGCAGTATCGTGCCCTATTCAACACGGAACCGACCCAGTTCAGTTTCCAGGGCTATGACATCGTGAAATATTTCTCCTCCCTCTGCGCCGAATATGGCGACAGCTGGTTCAACGCTCTCGGGAATGTCAAAAAGACTATGCTCCAGACCACCTTCGACTTCCGCGACGGCTCCCGCATCAACGAAGGCGTGAGACGTATCGAATATGAGCCTGACTATCAGATTAAACTAGTTGAATAAAACTCGATTGAACCAGTTTTAATCAAGTCGCAGGACACTCGGGGCTGAATAAAAGATGGAGTGCAAGGCGCACAAAGCCCTCGAAATCCTCACAACCGACAAGGTTGCTCCGGTTTCGAGGGCTTTTGCAACGCGGCAATCCGCTTCTATTCAGCCCCGAGCAGTTCCTTGGCGTTGGCGATGGCGGCGGCTGTGACTGTTGAACCGCTGAGCATACGGGCGAGTTCGAGGACGCGCTCGTCGGAGGTGAGTTTTCGGATGGAGGATGTTGTGCGGCAGTCGGAGGAGGAGACGGCTTTTTCAACAAGATAGTGGGCAGAGCCCTTGGCGGCAACCTGCGGGAGGTGCGTGATGGCGAAGACCTGCATGTCAGCACCCATAGAACATATCATCGAACCCATCTTGTCCGCCACGCTGCCGGAGACTCCGGTGTCAATCTCGTCGAAGATGAGCGTAGGCATAGCCTCAAAGTGAGCCATCTGAGCCTTTAGGCAGAGCATGATTCTGGAAAGTTCGCCCCCGGATGCGCAGGACTGCACCGGAATCGGAGCACGTCCTGTGGAACTGAAAAGGAAACGGACATTGTCCCGTCCGAGAGGACCGGGCTTCGCTGCCGGAGAAACGTCCGCGATGAACACGGAAAGCGGCATCTCCAGAGAGCGAATCATAGACTGGAGGTGCTCGGAGAAAGGCGTTGCCGCCTTCTGCCGCGATTCTGTCAAGGCTGCGGCGAGCCTGTCGTTGTTCTTTGACTCGGAAGCGATGTCGGAAGAGAGAGCCGCGAGCTTCTCGTCCATACAGTCCGTGTCAGCGAGCGCTTCGCTGTACTTGTCACGAAGGCTGATGAGCTCAGCCTCGCTCGTGCATCCGAACTTCTGGAACAACCCGTAGATGAGTGACATCCTCGCTTCCACAGTTTCGAGCCGCTGAGGAGATGCCTCGGACTTTTCCGCAAGAGACGTGACTTCCGAAAGAATGTCATCAAGCTCGAGACGGGAAGATTCAATCCTTTCAGCGAGCGTCCTTGCCGACGGCACAAAGGCTGAAATCTTCTCCAAAGCCTTCACCGACTCTTTTAGCAGTGAATCGACTGAAGGAAGTTCCTCATCGCTCGGAGAGAGCGCCTCAGACACGGAATAGAGACTTTCACGGATGGTCTCGGCATTGGCGAGTTCCTTCTGCTCCTGTTCAAGTTCGGCAAGTTCCCCATCCTTCAGTCCGGCAGAGTCAAGTTGGGAGAACTGCGCCATGTTGTAGTCCTTCTCCGCGCGAAGCCTCTCAAGGCTTTCTTCCAGACGTCTCTTTTCGGCATTAAGCGAAGAAAGGCGGGAATAGGACTCGGAATACTCGTTGCGCAGGGCAAGATTGCCGGCAAAATTGTCGAGCATGTCCGTCTGGTAGGCGGGATTCTGGAGTTCAAGCGTCCCGTGCTGGGAATGTATGTCAAAAAGACGTGATGTCACACCCACGAGTGTCTGTACCGTCACGGGGCAGTCGTTGATAAATGCACGCGAGCGCCCGGAACGTGCGACAACACGCCGCACGATAAGCCCCGCATCGTCCCACTCCGCTCCGGCATCCTCGACAGCGGATTTCAGCCTGCTGTCAACGGACGTGAATTCGGCCTCGACCACACAACTGTCCGCTCCCTCTGAAATCTGGGAAGCATCTGCCTTTCCTCCGGCAAGCAGCGACAGCGCCCCAAGGAGAATTGACTTTCCTGCACCTGTCTGTCCGGATATAATGACAAGACCCTCCGGAAACGTGATGTCCAGAGAGTCTATCAGCACATAATTGTGTATTTCGAGACGATTCAGCATAGCTTGACTATTTTTGGTGCCCCACAGAGCCAGTCAGGAGACTACTCTTCGTCGTGCTTGGCCATTCTGTAGGAAATTTCATTATGCTCGAACTCGTAGATTGCGACGAGGTCCGGCTTCGGCTGTCTTTCGTAATACTTTGAAATCTCAATCTGCTCGCGGTTCTCAAAGACTTCCTCCATAGTGTCCCTTTCATTCTTGAAGTCCTCGAGTTTCTTTGTAAGCTCCTTCTTTTCAGCCGCGGCAATCTGGTTTGCACGCTTTGAAAGAATCACGACAGTCTCGTAGATGTTTCCGGTCGGAGCCGCGAGGTCACAAAGATCGCGCGTAATCGTGTTGGTTGGAATTTTGTTATTTGCCATAATATCTTTTGTGTTTATTTTCTACTATTATATACGGGGACTATGTGCCCGTGTTTCATTTTTCTTAATTCTTCTTCAGATATTTCTGTGCCTTCGAATGAGGAAATTCGAGACTATGGGCATATTTCGAATCAGGATATTCACTCATAAAGTTGAGATAGTCGTCCATAAACTGAAGATAGCGTTCGCGCTGTTTGGCCTTCACGCTCAACTCCGCATACTTGTAGGAAGACATCGCTATGTAGTAGAGTATGTCCTCGCGGTAGATGTTTTCGGCGTCGTCCTTCAGGACATTCTTCAGAGCCACGCGCGCGGCAAGATAGTCCTCCATACGATAGTAGAGCTTCGCCCCCTCGTACGCCTTGCGGTCAAGGCGATCGTTCAGGTCCTTGATCATCGCTTCGCAATCCGCAAGATGCTCATTGTCAGGCTCTTCGCGAAGGTACTCCGTCATTGCGTTCAGTGCGGTGTAGGTCGGGGTCTGGTCCAGTTCGTAGCGCAGAGTCGAACGGTAGAGGCAGTCGATGCGCAGGAAACGCGCGTCGGAAGCGAAAGGACTGCGTGGATAGACTTCGAGGAAGCGCTGAAAATTGGTCTCGGCAGTGTAGTAGTCCTTCTGACTGTAGTTGCTCAAGCCCCAGTAGTAGCGCACGGTGTCGTCCTTTTCCGTGCCCTCGGTGTACATTGAAAGCGACTCGAACAGAGCGGCGGCCTTGCTGTACTTCTTGTTGTTGAAGTAGTTGAACGCGGCCTCATATTTTGCGTCAACATCGGCGCTGTTCAGAAGAAGCTCATACTGAGACTTGCATGAATTCAGAGACAGGAGAGCGAGTGCGGAAACTGCCGCAAGCTTAACATATATTTTCATAAAATATCAGATTCAAAACATAAAATGACTTATTTCTCTTTCAAGAATTTCTCCGCATCAAGCGCAGCGCGACAGCCAGAAGCTGCGGCGTTTATGGCCTGACGATAGGTCGGATCCTGAACGTCTCCGGCTGCGAACACGCCCTCTACACTTGTTCTGGTGGACTTTCCGTCCGTAATTATGTAGCCGTTCCCGTCAAGCTTCAGCCAAGGTGCAAAGACATCGGAGTTCGGATGATGACCTATTGCGAGGAAAAATCCGTCCACGGCAATGTCAAAAACCTCGCCGTCCTTGCGAAGAAGACGTACTCCCGTGACCCCAAAATCGTCTCCGAGAACTTCCTGCGTGTTGCAGTTCCACAATATCTCAATATTTTCAGTCTCCTGAACACGCCGGCGCATGGCCTCAGAAGCGCGGAGAATATCACGCCTGACAATCATATAGACCTTTTTGCAGAGCCCCGCAAGGTAACTTGCCTCTTCACAGGCGGTGTCTCCTCCTCCTACAACGGCAACAACTTTCTTACGATAAAAGAAGCCGTCACATGTAGCGCAGGCCGACACACCCATTCCGCGATATTTCGTCTCCGACGGCAGGCCGAGGTACTTAGCGGTCGCCCCTGTGGCAACTATCACCGCATCTGCCTCCATCTCAATCGTGCCGTCAACCTTCACTTTGAACGGACGTGACGAGAAATCCACATCCGACACCGTGCCGAAACGTATGTCTGCGCCGAGACGCACTGCCTGGGCACGCATGGTCGCCATCAGTTCCTGCCCGTTGATTCCGTTCTCGAACCCGGGATAGTTCTCGATGTCTGTGGTGGTTGTGAGCTGTCCTCCCGGCTGTGCGCCCTCATAGAGCACCGGCGCAAGGTTGGCACGTGAAGCATATATTGCGGCTGTGTAGCCGGCTGGACCTCCTCCTATTATGAGACAAGCTGTCTTTTCCATATCCTTAAATAATTTTCTTCAAATCTGCAAAATTAGCAAATTTCCGCGAAGAAGTCAGATTTATAGTTACAATTCGACTGTTATTTTGCTACAGAAGACAAAAATTCAGCATCGGGGTATAAAAAAACTTGACGAAAAAACATTTTTTTAATAACTTTACGGGATGTTATTGTACTCAAATTCGCGCAATGTGCGAAACATATCTTATGGTCCCTCGTGGCGAGAGTAGATAACGTGGTTAAAAAAAATTGCATTCCAATGACAACGACAGAGGTGAACACACAGAACAACTTTACATCTGTATTAAAGAGATACTCACTCAAGGCCACCCCACAGAGACTTGCAGTACACAAGGCAATGCAGGAATTGGGACATGCGTCGGCCGACATGGTGGCGCAGAAAATAGAAAACGACGGTAATACCAAAATTACCGTCGCTTCTGTATATAACATTCTCTCCGAGTTCGCCAAATTAGGGATTTACCAGCACAGGCTCAGCGCTAACAACAAGATGTTCTTCGACCTCAACACCTTCGACCACGCGCATTTCTACGACATCGAAAACAACACCTTCCGCGACATTTCTGAGGACAAGCTCATCAGCGAGCTTATGGAGAAACTGTCGAAGAAACGGTTCAAAGGCTACAAAGTCGACTACATCGACATCCAAATCGTCGGACATCCGAGCAAAAGACATTTACAAAAAGGGTGAGAAAAAAGCTATTTCCCGCCTTCCTTATCCTTATCCTTCAATTCAAAAGCCGACTCGATGCTTATTTGAGTATTATTGGAGTTCCAAATCGGTTCAATCAGGCTTTTAACCGGAAAACTGATATACAATACCTTGTTTGTCCAATCTTTGTCGGCCTTGTTCTCAGTTGTCACGACCTCTCCGCCGGCATTGTGATAGAGTGTGAATTTCACTGACTGAGAAGTGCTCTCCTTGTCAAAAATGAGATTAAAATCGTGTTCCACATTGCTGTCCTTTTTGACAGGAATGCTCAGGATGAAGGAAACATACCAATTCTTGCCATTGGCTGTCAAGTATTTGTTCATTACATAGACAGAGTCACGATGCTCAGCGATTCCGGGAGCCGCGATGTCTTCTGAACTAAGACAAGGCTTCACATCCACCCCTTGATAGGCATTGAGTTTGATACTCCTCGGAGTTTCCAAATTGAGCAGGTCACAATTGATTGCCACACGTTTGGACTCCACGAGAGTAAATTTCGAGTCTGTTCCGTCCTCGGTGATGACAACTGCCATATCCCCGTCACAATTAAGATTCTTCTGATCAATTACATCAGCGAATGTAAAAAGTCCGTTGTAGCGAAATTCGCTTTTAAGACACGAACTGAGTGATGCACAAGCAATGAGCGAAAGCGCAATGATTTTTGTAAATTTCATATTTCTGAATTCTTCTGTTTTCCTATTATTATATAAGTAGAGTTTTCCTAACGATAAAGTGCCACGATTTCGCCTTTCGCGACTTTAGCGCCATGGGCGGCGGTGACTGCAACAATTCTGCCATCCGCCGCTGGAATGACCTCCTCGATGCCGTAGTAGGCCTGGACATAGCCGGCAGGCTCCCCTGCCTTGACGAGAGTGCCTTCTGCAGGAGCCGTCGATTTGTCGTCAACATCAATCTGCCAAAGCATCTGACCTTTGACCGGCGACTGGAGCGGCTTCGCATCCGGCCAGCGTTTCAAAAGAGCGTCGATATCGAACTTAGGCATCTCCACGACAGGCCTCGTCACCACAATCGGAGCCCCCGCCACAGCCTTTCTCGACTCAAGTTCCGCCTCGAAGCGTTCCTTGGCGACTCCCGAGCGGTAATCCCGGTACTGTCTTTCGTGCATTGCAAGTTCGAAGAGCTCCTCGCTGTCCGGTCCTTCGTCCCAGCCTTCGTCCGCCATCATCTGGCGGAACTTCGGAAGTTCGTCCGGGAATGCGTCCTGAGGATTGCCGGTGTAGAACTCCAGCCCTTTTGAAGCAGCGAGCTCAACGATTTCAGGAGCGAGCGGGCCGGGCAGCCGTCCCATCTTTCCGAGAATCATGTTCCACGTGTCCTTGTCAATCGAAGACCAGCGCGGCCTGCCCTTGAGGGAGTCGAGCAGGTTCATGAGCGCAGTGTTCTTGACATACTGGCTGAACGGAGTCACGAGCGGCGGGTAGCCAAGCCGTGGCCATACATACTCGACCTCGCAAAACAGCCGCACCATAAGGTTGTCTATGCTCAGTTCCGGCTTCGACTGCGCCCGCAGCGAAGCGTTGATTGCAGTCTGAAAGCCCTTGAGGTCGGACATCATGGAGCCCATCATCCCGCCCGGGAGCCCGCAGCCGACAAGCAGAGAACTGAGGTGCGAGTTGTTCGGGTCAATCCAGTAGCCGAGAAAGTCATCGATGAACGACTGTGTGAGCGAACGCACCTCCATGTATGCGTCCATATTCAAATCCTTGACTGTGAAACCATCGGCACGCAGCATCTCGCGGACCGTTATCACGTCCGGATGCACTTTTCCCCACGAGAGCGGCTCGACGGCAACGTCCAGATAGTCTGCCCCGGCGCGCGCCACTTCAAGCATCGACGCCGGAGAGAATCCCGGTCCACTATGTCCGTGATACTGAACGATTATGTGTGGATATGCCTTCTTTATCTCACGAGTAAGCTCCGCGAGGATAGTCGGCCGCCCGATTCCGGCCATGTCCTTGAGGCAAATCTCGTCGGCCCCATATTCCACGACCTTGCGGACAACATCCATATAGTATTCAACGGTGTGGACCGGAGAATGGGTGATGCTCAAGGCAACCTGCGAGACCATTCCAGCCTTCTTGGCATATTCAACACTGAGCCTGAGGTTGCGGTGGTCGTTGAGCCCGCAGAACGAACGGGATATGTCAGTGCCCTGTGCCTTCTTCACCTTGTACATAAGTTCACGCACATCGGCCGGCACCGGATTCATCCTCAGGGCATTGAGTCCCCTTTCGAGCATGTGTGTCTGAATTCCGGCCTTTCTGAAAGGCGCCGTCCACTCACGTACAGCCCTGTTCGGGTTCTCGCCAAAGAGGAGATTGACCTGTTCGAAAGCCCCGCCGTTGGTCTCGACTCGGTCGAAGCAGCCCATATCGATTATAGGCTGTGCGACCCTCACAAGCTGATCTACCCTCGGAACATATTTTCCCGAAGACTGCCACATATCCCTATAGACAAGGGAGAATTTTATTTCACGTCCCATAACCATTGATTTTCAAAAATAATCATACAAAAATAACATTTTTTTTGCATAACGACGGAATTTGTCTATCTTTGCAGTCCCAAAACAACATGGTGCCCGTAGTTCAGTTGGTTAGAGCGTCAGATTGTGGTTCTGAATGTCGTCGGTTCGAATCCGACCGGGCACCCTGGAAAAACGAAGAGGTTGAGAAAATCACTCAACCTCTTCGTTTTTCTATCCAACCTCTGGTATAATTGACAATCTCTTCAATATTTTCTACTTGCCTGTCCACCAACGCTCGATTTCCTCAAGGGACTTGCCGGTCGTCTCCGGGACGAGTTTCCACATGATGAGAAGATATGGAATGCACATCAGGGCAAAGAGGAAGAAGGTGCCGGCAGGGGCGAACGGAGGCACATTGGCAAGAAGCCATGGAGTGAGCTGACCGATAAGGTAGGTGCCGACCCAGAGGGCAAGTCCGGCGATGGACATCGCGATGCCGCGGACATTGTTCGGATACATCTCCGAGAGGAGGACGAAAACGACGGCACTGATGGAAATCGCGCAGCAGAATACATAGAACAAGAAGAACACAAGCATGAAGATGCTGCCGAGCTGCTGCGGGAATATGAAGTAGAAGCCTATCATCAGCAGGGAGAGAATCATGCCGGATACGCCCCAGTAGACCAGATTCTTGCGACCCACCTTGTCGATGATGAGAAGGGCAATGACTGTAGTAACCATATTCACCACACCTACAAGCACCTGGGAGAAGAGCGCGTCTCCAGATGCGAGACCGGCTTCCTTGAAGATTTCCGGGCCATAGTAGAGCACGGCGTTCACGCCCATGAACTGACCGAGTATGGCGATGGCCGAACCGATTAGGACAGCTTTCATGATGCCTGGCGAAAGCAGGGCTTTCCACTCGGACTTTGCCTCGCCGCTGATGGACTCTTCCGTCACGGCCTTCTGACGCTCCGCCTCGTCTGCGGTCACATAGATGCGCTGGAGGACTGCGGTAGCCTCTGCTCCCCTGCCGCGGACGATGAGCCATCTTGGACTTTCCGGAATCAGAAAAATGATGAAGAAGAACAATAGGGCCGGAATGGTCTCCGAGCCGAGCATGCCGCGCCAATATTCATCTACGAAAAGCTTGTTGGAGAAGTCTGATGCCAGACGGCACGAAGGATCGGTCGCAGCATTCTCAGCGACTCCGAGAATCAACCAGTTAATCAGGTAGGCGAACAAGAAGCCCATCGTGATGGCAAGCTGATAGAGCGAGACGAGAGTTCCGCGCCTCTGAGCCATCGCCACTTCAGAAATGTACATCGGGGAGACAATTGAGACGACTCCGATGCCCACGCCTCCGATGATGCGGTAAACGACGAGCTGGGTGAACCCGTTGCAGACGGCACAGCCTATCGCGGAAAGGCTGAACATAAACGCGGAGAACAGCATTGCCTTCTTGCGGCCGAAACGGTCGCTTATGATTCCGGCAGAGGCAACTCCAATGATAGAGCCAATGAGGGCACAGCCCACATACCAGCCCAGTTGCATCGTGTCGAGTCCGAACTGCTCCGCAACCTTCGTTGTCGTTCCGGAAATCACCGCCGTATCATATCCGAACAGAATCCCTCCGATTGCCGCAACAAACGAAAGGAATATCACATATCCGACATTTTCATTTTTCATATTCCGAAATATTCTTTATAGCGGTCATACAAATGTCCAGCCTGCAGATACGCGGACTGAGGGGACATAAAATGTGAGAACTCAAAGGTTATGGCCTTGTCGTATCCGCAGCGTGCGGCCGCCTCCAGTTTCATCCGCAGTTTGTCGAACTTGATTGGCAGGAACTGGATAGGCATGTCGCGGTCGAAGGTCTCGGCATTGGTCCAGCACTGCATCCCGTACTTGTCCGCCAACTTCTTGTTCACGGAGAAGAAGGCGTCAAGCTCGTCGTAGTCAATGTGCCCGTCCTGGAATGCGACAGCATCGACGACATCGTGGATTCCGTCAAAAATCTCGTTCCATTCCCTCTCATGGGCTTCCACGGAAACAGCGTCCGCGCGAGTCTTGAGATTGGTCCCCATAACGGCCTTCTTTCCGTCAATCCATGGGGAGATGAATGTCGGAAGCCCACCGGAAACCTCCTTGCACTGGCGTCCCATTTCGTGGAAGGCATTTATCGCGCCCTTGGTCTTGCGGCTGATTTCGGTACTGATGTACCAGCCTCCGAAGCTGTCGTACTTCTCGCCATACATCTTCCACACTTCGTCAATGACATATTTGTTCGCCTCTATCTCGGTGGACATATCACCCGTGTCCCAGTATTTCCCGGAATCGTACAGTCCGAACCAGAACTTCATCCCGTACTTCTGCGCAAGACGCAGGAACATGTCGATAAGATCCATTGACGGCATGTAGCATCCCTTTTTAAGGAGATAGGGCGAAGGATAGGTGATGAATTTGCGGTAGCCGGAGCGGATGCAGATCACCGTATCGATGCCGATGGACTTCATGTACCGAAAGTCCCTGTCCCATTCCTTTTCGCCCCAGTTCTGATGCGGAATGTCGTGGGAAATCTCATCGAGGAACGTTCCGGTGATGCGGAGTCCTTGAGCCTTCGGGACTATGAGACCGCCGCTGCCACTTGCAGCTCCGGCAATCACATCATTCTCGTCCGCACGTCCGCACGCAGTCGGAAGAACCGACGAAACGGCAGCCG